>Ga0209187_1002290_pt1 | contig 18639 bp, 16 predicted proteins | sample BantaG_FD_187430 | JGI IMG/M metagenome (GOLD analysis project Ga0209187, IMG submission 187430) | Marine algal microbial communities from Bantry Bay, Ireland - BantryBay_4 metaG (SPAdes) (version 2) | ecosystem: Host-associated > Algae > Red algae > Unclassified | place: Bantry Bay, Ireland...
AGCAATGCGAGTTAGGGCTTGGGATTCGTCCAGCGGGACAGATGACACCACTGATTTTGTAGAGAGGGTGCCTGTTTTTGTTTGACAACTATAATTTAAGTTGAGAAAAAATATAATTGATAGAAAAAAAATAAGCTTATTGAAGTTCATGCCACAAATTGATTAGAAGGAGGAATCGCTAGAAAGCTCCTGATTTAAACGGAAAAACCTGCCTTTATTTGATCCAACAAAATACTCAAATCCAAAGTATTATCTAAAGACCATAGTTTATTTTCTTGTTTATTATTGGTTAAATCTTCCATCACCGCCGCGGCTTCCGCTTGGTAACCACGCTGCGGATAATCGAAAACAAAGGACTCTTCTTCACCATTGGCATCTATTACTAAAAACGTTTTGGCCTCATGCCAGCGACCAGGGATAATGATCTTACCTTTTGTACCATAAATCTCTGTGAGCGTTGGGCTTTCGTATAAAATTGTAGAAGATAAAACAGCCATCTTTCCAGACGAATATTCCAACAACATCGCATTGGCTTCATCCACTCCAGTTGTTCCTTTATGGGCAATTGCCTTTATGTTGTCAGGTTTTCCCAGAATCAAGGTGGCGATAAATACGGGATAAATCCCAATATCCAATAAAGCACCTCCTGCTAAAGCAGGATCAAACAATCGACTTTTTGGATCATTGTCTGCCTGAAAACCAAAGTCTGATTTTACCGTCAACACTTCACCGATTCGGCCATCCTTAATTATTGCGATTACTTTTTTAATAGCTGGTAAAAACCTGGTCCAAAGCGCTTCCATCAAAAAGGTTTGCTGATCACGGGCCGTTGCAATCATTTGCTGTACCTCCACTTGATTAATACCCAATGGTTTTTCGCAAAGAACAGGAATTTTATGGTTCAGGAGCAACAGCGTGTTTTTACAATGTTCGCTGTGCGGCGTCGCAATATAAACCACATCCAATTCGGGACAATTAACCAACTCATCGTAACTCCCATAAGCATGAGGAGCATGGTATTGATTGGCAAATTTCTGAGCCCGATCCAAAGATCGAGAAGCTACGGCGTGTAATCGAGCATTGGGCAGCGTGAGAAGATCTTGAACAAATTTCTGTGCAATTTTACCAGGGCCTACTACTCCCCAGTTAAATATTTTTTTTGAGGTCATTATGTAATTTAAGTTTAGTACTTATAAGAAGGCCGCTTAGTTCCTTGCGCCGTTCAATGAAAACGTAGTAAATACAATTCATGAATTGTATTTACTACGTTTTCATCCTTCCCGCGACAGCTAACTGATCAAATTCACCACCAGCAAAAGCCTTTACCTATTTTTTTAAAAGATGTAGTACTCCAGCTGTCATCGTAGCAACACCCGTTCGGATCGTCGGAGCGGGTAACGGAGCATACTTACTAGAGTGTAAAGAAGGTAATGACGCTCCCGCCGCTTTGGTCTTTTGGACTACCTCCGGATCGACACTTCCCAACCAGTATAACAAGATCGGCACTTTATCTTCCGTACGACCGTATCGACCAAAATCTTCTCCTCCCATTACGGGTGAAAGTTTTAGCACCTGCTCTTCTCCAATGGCGGATTGAAAAATGGGAAAGAGGTTTTCCACCAAACTTTTATCATTGAATAAGGCAGGCGTAGATTCGTTACGAACCGTTACAATTGGCAATTCATCTTCGTGTAATCCAGCGGATAACCCTACTCCACGACAAGTTCTTTTTATTTTATCCAAAATAGCTGTTCGAACTTCCTCCTTGTAAGAACGCAACGTTAATTCTAATTTGACTTCGTTGGGAATAACGTTTCCTTTAGCGCCCCCGTGGATTGAACCAACCGTAAGAACACCCGGATCAAGCGGAGATATTTCTCGGCTGATTATCGTCTGAAAATCAAGGATTAAGCGAGCAGATAATACAATCGGATCGATGGTCGTATGCGGATAAGCACCGTGACCGCCGTGTCCAAAAACGGTAATATCGACCATATCAACATTGGCCATCGCGTATTCTGCACACAGACCAATTTGTCCAGCGGGTAAACTACTGCTAACGTGCAAAGCAAGCGCATAATCCGGTTTTGGAAATTTTTCGTAAAGACCATCCGCCAACATTGCTTTGGCACCTCCACTACGTTCTTCTGCGGGTTGTCCGATAAAAACCAGGGTACCACTCCATTCGTTTTTTCGAGCGGCCAGGTTCCGAGCCGTACCTGCCCAAACGGTCATGTGCATATCATGTCCACAAGCGTGCATCACGCCCACTTCTTTTCCTTCGCCATCGGTGGTTTTTACTTTACTGGCATACGGAAGACTGGTTGCTTCCACGATTGGTAAAGCATCCATATCGGCACGGACTAAAACGGTCGGTCCTTCTCCATTTTTTAAAACGCCCACTACTCCGTATCCTCCAATGTTTTCGGTAACGGTAAAACCGGAAGTTCGTAATTCTTCGGCCATTCTTTTTGAAGAGGCGACCTCTTTAAATGACAATTCGGGATTGGCGTGTAAATGTTTATATAAATCCTCCAGATAAGTTATATCTTTGGCCGTTGGAAAAACATCCTGACAAAATATAGCTGAGGTAAAAAAAGCGGTAATAATCGTGAGTATCGTATATTTATTTATCATAAAGAAGGAATATTGTTTTGTAAAAAGGTATCGATAGTAACCTAAAGTATGAAAGTGTTGGTATGAATACGTTCGTACAAAAATACAAATTAGAATTCAGAGTTTTACTATGGAAGCAATTGATTTAGTTAGGATAAATTTTAATCCGCAACAACTAAAACTGCTAAATATTTGTCTGGCTTTTTTGATGTTTGGGGTGGCATTGGATATTAGCAAGGAGGATTTTTTATACGTTTTAAAAGCGTGGCCTTCAATTGTAGTAGGACTAATTTCGCAGTTAATCCTTCTACCAATTCTTACCCTCATTTTGATTTATATTTTTCATCCACCCGTTAGTGTTGCCGTGGGTATGGTACTGGTCAGTGTATGTCCCGGTGGGAATGTTTCAAACTTTATGGTACATCTCGCCAAAGGGAATGCAGCGCTTTCGGTTACCCTGACATCCATCGTGACGCTAGGAGCCGTTTTTCTGACTCCGATTGGATTTTATTTCTGGACTAGTTTTACTTATGGGGAACAATATCTAAATCAAGAACTCAGTGTATCCCCTACCGATATTTTAGTAACGGTATTCACCTTGATCGTAATTCCCTTATTGATTGGAATGGGTTTTAATCGTTATCTTACAAAACTGAGCAAAAAAATACGAAAACCAGTCAAGCTTTTTTCTATTCTAATTTTTGTCGCCTTCGTCGTCCTGGCCATTTTTGCCAATCTCCAAAATATCGTAGAACATGTTTCAAAAATTATCTTAATCGTAATCATCCACAATGGTTCTGCTCTATTAATGGGTTACTCCTTTGCACGTCTCTTCCGACGCAATACCTATGATGCCCGGGCCATCGCCATCGAAACAGGTATTCAAAATTCCGGATTGGCACTGATTATCATCTTTAATTTTTACGATGGATTAGGAGGTATGGCGCTAATTACAGCCTGTTGGGGTATCTGGCATTTGATTACCGGAGGCCTACTATCCGCCTATTGGTCCCAAATTCCAACCCGTTCGTCCCCAAAAATGTGACTTATTAGTACTTTTTGCGTAAAAATAGAGAAGATGAAATATTATAATAAAAATTCATTTTAATTTTATATAACCCCCCAATCACTCAATACAAATATCTGGTAATCAATTATTTACATTAAACGTAATAGGCTTTTTTTAAAGGTATAACTACATTTACAAAAATAGCGTATCTTTGCAAAGCCTATCCCACGACATATCAGATTTAATCTACTGATTTTCAGTATCTTACAAACATAATTCATAAATCAAAATCAACTAAATTTTTAAGATTATGGCTATTAACCTCCTCGAAATGCTGTCCAGCCAAATAGGCGGATCACAGTATTCTCAAATCGGAAAATTTCTCGGTGCCGACGAAGGTGTCGTAAAAAGCGCCATGGGCGCAGCACTCCCTTCTATTTTAGGAAGTGTCATCAACAATGGTAACACTAATACTGGCGCTGCCGGTTTAATCAACATGCTCAACAAAGGTAACTTTGACGGTAGCATGCTTGACAACCTGGGCGGTCTCTTTGGTGGTGGTAACGCGACCTCCAGCTTAATGAACTCTGGAAGTTCTATTCTTAGCAGCCTAATGGGCAATAAATTAGGTTCTGTAGTGGACATGATTGGCTCTATGACTGGTATGAAAAAGAGCAACTCGTCTTCTTTGATGAGTATGGCGGCACCACTTGTAATGAGTATGCTGGGTCGTTACGTCAAGAACAAAGCATTAGATGCTAGCGGACTTTCCAGCTTTTTAGGTACACAAAGAAAGCACGTTGCTGCTGCTTTACCAGCAGGAATGGGTAAAATTCTGGGCTTTGACGCAGGGAATGTTGGGTCTAAAGTTGGATCTACCGTCACCAATGCCGCTAATACTGGCCGCGCAGCAGTTGCAGAAACTGCAAACACTGGCGGTGGTATCCTCAGCAAAATTTTACCTTTAGCATTGATCGCGCTATTGGCGGGTGGTGCTTACTGGTTCTTTACGGGTAATAGCGCTACCGGTGCTTTATCTGATGCTACCTCTGGAATTACCGAAGGTGCTACCAACTTGGCTGACAAAGCGGGTGACTTGGCTGGAGACGCTGCAAATGTCGTAAAAGACGGAGCTGCCGCTACGGCTGACATGGCAGGAAATGCGTTAGACGCAACGACTAAAGCCGCACGTGAGGCATTGGGTAGCATTGAATTTGCAGCTGGTTCTGCCGGTGAAAAATTTAGCAGCTTCCTGGCTAGCGGAGCAGAAGGCGACGAGTCTTTCCGATTCAAAAACCTAAACTTTGCAGTAGGTAGTGCCGACATCAGTGGCGAAACTACGGAAGTAGATAACTTGGCTGAAGTACTAAAGGCTTACCCAGACGTTAAAGTTCAGGTAGCTGGATATACGGATAACACAGGTGACGCAGCAAAGAATAAAACCTTGTCAGAAGCACGTGCTGCCAGCGTTAAAGCTAAATTAGTAGCGGATGGTATTGACGCAGAACGTATCTCGGTAATGGGTTACGGAGCGGATAATCCTGCGGCTAGTAATGATACGACCGAAGGTCGCGCAGAAAATCGAAGAATCGAAATCAGCGTAGTGAAGTAATCATCTACTGAGTAGATATAATTTAAAAGAGGTAATCGTTGTAAAATGGTTACCTCTTTTTTTAGTGAAATTACTTTTATTCAAAAAAAATTGCTTGCTCTTAGCTTTTTAGGAATGAGGTATTAATAAATTAAGAATTTTGGGTTAGCGATTTTTGTTGCTAGTAAGGCAAAAAACATGACTGAACCATGTGAAGGAACCGGAACGGTCGGGCTGCCATAGCCGCGCTATCACGAGGCTTTTTAACGAGACTAGCGGCAAAAAGATCAAGCCAAAACGTAAATTTATTATTAACTCATTCCTTATTCTGATTTCGCCAACTCATTCATCGCCGCATAATAGATTAAGAACCAATCATCCCCGTCTCTGGAGAAGCGGCGTTGCATCCCATAATTGGCTTCTGCGTGCTGAATTTTTTCAATGACTACATCTTCTCCTATTGGCTGAAAATCTCTAATGAATGATCCGTCCATCGCATTGAAAGGCCGATGCATCGTCCAGTTTTCTTTTTTCCAATAAAAATTAGTAAAATCTGTCTGTTCCGTTTCCTTTTCAGGAATGCCTTCCAAAGGAAAACGGATATGATTTAATTGAAAAATACTATCCCGGTGGAAATTTTCGTAGAATTTCCTAAATCCATCGGGTAGTCCACCCGAAGCCGGATTATCTTGTACGATTTCCTGCTCCGTAGCAACTTCAGAGGTCATGGTATCGGCAAGACGGGTTTTTAAATAAAAAATAAAGAAAACGGAGGTTAGTAGAACACCCAACAAAAAAGAAAAAATATATTTCATTTTTTTATTTTTTTCAGTTTTCGAATGGACTTGTTACTTTTTAAGAATTGAAATCTAGCAGTAAATTTGTAAAGGGTAGCAAGTCTAATAAATAAGTTTATTTTGAATCAAACAATTCGGATATCGCCCGTATCTTCCAGCGCAGTTACCAGCATATACTCCTCTTGAATCAATTCGTATTTTATTTCAAAAAATTGTAAATATTCATCCTTACTTACATGTCCAGTACAAATGCCTCCCTTTGAATCATAACCAAAAGGATCAATAAAAATATGTTCTTTAAAATCCAGCGATTTTCGACCGTATGCCTTATAAAGTGCTTCTTTAGCACCCCAATAAACGTGGAGATGTTCCAGCCGGGTCGCATCCCGTAAGCTACGCATTTCAGGCTCGCGCATAAATTTATGAGCAATTCGTTCAATTTTTCCGATGATCTTTTGAATATCTACGCCCACCGAACAGGGAGCGGCGAGTACAGCAACTTGATCACGGGAATGACTGATGGATATTTCGAAAAGAGAATCTGACAAGTAAGGTTTTCCAAATTCATCCTTTAAACAATTGCCCCGCATCTTACGACCAGACATCAGATGCAATAACCAGCGGCCCGCCATCCATTCCAGACGGCGATTGCCTTTTAAAAGATCCAGTTGCTGATACTCACGACGACGTAATTGCAGTCGTTCTAAAAAATATACTTCTGGTTCTTCAATATGCCAGAGACCCAATTCGCCTTCGGGCTGTATTTTTCGATGAAAAGTTAATGCCATACTACGAAATTAGTTTTTTTTTACGAATGTAGAAACTAATACACGGTGTATTAAGGTTGACTTTAGCCATTTGCCATTAGCCGTTGGCTTCCCTTTATATGTGAATTGGAATATCTTTATTAACAATCGACGCAATTCAATGACTGTGACAAAAACAACTATGTCTCTTCACGTTCAAGGGAAGCCAAATGCCAAATGCTAAAAATCAATAGCAAAGCTTGGCTAAAGTCGTGTTGAGTTGCTATACATTTATTAAAACCCTACCGATCATTAACAAAAAACTACAGACCCATACAATTTGCTATCTTTGTTCTATGCAAATCCTCGCAAAAAAAATAGCCCAATTGACTGGTCACCGTGCTTCCGTATTCGCAGTCGAAGCAGGCCCAGAGCCGCAGACTATTTTGTCAGGTGCTGGCGATGGCTGGATTGTACAGTGGTCTCTGGATGATCCCGAAAACGGAAAATTAATCGCCAAAGTAGATACCAATATTTTTTCACTAAAATATATCGCTGCTACTGAGACGCTAGTCGTTGGCGACATGCACGGTGGCGTTCATTGGGTAAAACCCGGCCATCCGGACGCTACCAAAGATATTGCTCACCATAAAAATGGCGTCTTCGCTATTCTCGAATTAGACAATTTTGTTTTTACATTAGGTGGTGGCGGAAAGATAACCCGTTGGTCTAAAAAGGAAGAACGAAGTCTGGAGAGTTTACAACTTAGCTACCATAGCCTGCGCAGTATCGCCTACGCTGGTGCTCGTAACGAACTTGCGATCGGTGCCAGTGACGAAAATATTTATATTCTGGATGCTGATAGTCTGGAAATAAAAAAGACAATTGCTAATGCGCACGGAAAATCTGTTTTTGCGCTTCAGTATAGTCCGGATGAACGCTATCTTTTTAGCGGCGGACGGGACGCCCATTTTCGGGTATGGGATAGTAAAAGTGGATACTTATCTGTTTTTTCTGAAGCAGCTCATTGGTTTACCATTAATGCAATTACCTTTGATCCAAGTGGCCATTTTTTTGCGACGGCCAGTCGGGATAAAACAATCCGTATTTGGAATACGAAAGATTATAGTTTAAAAAAATCACTTGATTTAAAAAAATACCAGGGACACCTTAATTCAGTCAATGATTTATACTGGTCTCCTTATCGGAATGAATTAATTTCGGCCAGCGATGACCGGAGTTTAATCATTTGGGAAATAGACATTATTTGAGTGCGTGACAAATTATCAGGAATATCAAGCTAGCAGGAAGCTAAACAGCAAAAGTAAAAGATTCGTCGCACACTCGTGACATTTAAATAACAAAAAACCATTACTAAATTTCAATACAAATTTTCTTTTATGATTTTATCTGATATAAGTATTAAATCTGCCATTGTCACTGGTGAAATTGTGATTGAGCCTTACAATCCAGCGTGTCTCGGCACAAATTCTTATGATGTTCATCTCAGTAAATATTTAGCGGTTTACGAAAATGAAATACTGGATGCGAAAAAACACAATACCGTTAAGGAAATTATTATTCCGGAAGATGGGTTTGTGATTCAGCCGGGTACACTATATCTCGGCGTAACGGAAGAGTATACAGAAACCCATAATTCGGTTCCTTTTCTGGAAGGTAAATCCAGCGTTGGTCGTTTAGGAATTGATATTCACGCTACGGCGGGAAAAGGAGATGTTGGATTTTGTAATACCTGGACTCTAGAAATTTCCTGCGTTCATCCCGTCCGCGTTTACGCTGGTATGCCGATCGGACAATTGATCTATTTTTCGGTAGAAGGGGAAGTAGAAAATTATTATAATAAAAAGAAAAACGCAAAATACACCGAACGAACCCTCAAACCCGTGGAGTCCATGATGTGGAAAAATAAATTTTAACAAATAGATGAATCTAAAAATAATATCAGCGGGTGCGGGTAGTGGTAAAACTTATAGACTAACCCAAGAGATGGTTGGATTACTCCGTTCTGGCGTCCGGGCTAGTGGTGTGATCGCTACTACTTTTACGACCAAAGCCGCCGCTGAATTACAAGAAAGAGTTCGCGTAAAATTACTTGAAGAAGGATTGGTAGACGAAGCCAACGCCTTGACCAATGCCTTGATTGGCACGGTACACGGACTCGGCGTTAAACTCCTTAAACGTTTTGCCTTTCTGGCTGGCGTTTCTCCGCAAGTAGATATTATCGCTGATGAAGATCAACAAATATTCTTCAATCGCTCTCTGGCTACCGTTTTGCGACTTGACCGAATCCGGGAAATGGAAAAATACAGTGTCCGACTGGGGTTAAGTAAGAATGATTATTACGATTGGCGACAGGAAATTAAAAGATTGACGGATACGGCCCGGGCCAATGATTTTTCGACGGAAATTCTCCTTAAAAGTCGAGATAATTCCATTAAAACACTCACCACCTTTTTAGGAACTATCGCTTCCGTTTCCGGCGAAGTACTTTCCCAAAATTTCGCCAACGAAATTCGCGCCACCATCGACCGCCTGGAGGCCAATGAAGATACTACTAAAAAGACGGCAACCGTCGTAGATACCTTAAAAGGGATGCTCAGAAAAATTGATCTGGGAGATTCCCTCAACTGGCACGAGTGGGTAAAAATCAGTAAATTATCCGTTGGAGCAAAAAGCAAAGATGATATTGCAGACCTGATCGCGCTGGCCCATAGCCACGATACCCATCCAGAATTTCACGCTGATATAAAAAACTACCTAACCACTATTTTTGATATTGCCATTGAGGCGATTCAAGAATACGAAACTTACAAAAAGCAGCGGGGTCTGATTGATTATATTGATATGGAAATTCAGGTCAATCGACTACTGGATCAAGCGACGGTACGCGAAATTCTAGCCTCTGAACTGGACTTACTCATGGTAGACGAATTTCAGGATACCAGTCCTATTCAATTAGAAATATTCTTAAAACTTTCTCAGATTGCAAAATATTCCGTTTGGGTAGGAGATCCAAAACAATCTATTTACGGATTCCGGGGCGCAGAGCCGCGCCTGATGATGGAAATTATCAAACAAAATGGCGGTGTCAAAAAGGAAGATATTCAAGAATATAGCTGGCGGTCCCGTGAAGATATTGTTCATCTAACCAATGCTATTTTCACCAAAGCATTTAAAGATTTACCAAAAGAACAAATTCCATTAAAACCCAAACGAACCAAAGCAGATAATCCGGAGGATCCTAATTTTAAGGGAGAACCTCTCGAAATGCAAGATGCGCTCATCAACTGGCATTTTGAATTTGACGGAGAAGGACGCGAACCGGGAAAAGACTGGACCAATGGCGCACTGGCAGTTAATGTCCAAAAAATGATAGCACGGGAAGTTCCCGTAATAGATCGCAATTCCGGAAAAATGCGAAAAGTACAACCGGGAGATATTGCCGTTTTATGTCGTACAAATAAGGAATGTCTAAACGTGGCCGAAGCCCTTCACCAGGCTGGATTAAAGGCTGCAATCGCTCGAACTGGCTTGCTAGATACGGCGGAGGCCAAATTGATTCTGGCATGTTTAAAGTATATGCTCCACCGCTCCGACTCACTATCAATAGCTGAAATATTATTGTTAGGAGCCAATAAAAAAATCGAAAAGATAATTAAAGACCGGCTCGAATGGTTAGAACTGGACGACGAAAAACGTCGTTACCACCACTGGAGTAGCGATCAACCATTGATTAAAAAATTAAATAATTTACGGTCCAAAGCATCCGAATTATCTAGTACAGAGATGCTCAATCTATTACTGGAAGTGCTGGACCTCCGCAGAATTATGGCGCACTGGGGAAACATCCCGCAACGGATGGACAATGTGGATATGCTCCGCAAATTTGCCTTACAATACGAAGACAATTGTAATCGACTACACGCAGCGGCTTCCCTCGGTGGTTTTTTATTATATCTTAACGAAATGGCCGTGGGCGAAAAAGATGCACGTGGCTCGGGAGAAGGAACCGATGCGGTCAACCTGCTTACTTATCATCGTAGTAAAGGACTTGAATGGCCCGTGGTGATCTGTCATAATCTGGAAAATGGATTTCGGGATAATCTATGGGGAATGAATATTGTGGCCGAGTCCGACCAGGTAGACCTCAATAATATACTGGGCAATCGCTGGTTGCGATACTGGATTAATCCGTATGGTCAACAACTCAGAGGTACGAGCCTTGCCGAACGAATCGAAGCCAGCCCAGAACAGGAAATTAGTCGTTACCAGGGATTACAGGAAGAGGCACGATTGCTCTATGTAGGGATTACCCGCGCCCGTGATTATCTGGTTTTTCCGAGTCGTAACAGACCAACAACCAGGTGGCTGAATCGTTGTTGCCACGAGGGCGACGAAGCTCGACCTACCCTGGATCAAAGTTCGAGTGAATCTATCTGGACCTGGAATGATCAACCAGTTATTATTCATCCGGAAGTAACCCACTTTGGGCGGGATTTTCCACAGGTTGAAAACGAGGAAGGACTGCTGACTTACTTTGAGAAACGACCTGCTGGAAAATCATATCTTCCCTATTTGATTGACCCGGATAATTATTATAAACGGGGATCGCTCAAAGTGAATCCTGATATATTCAAAGGATACAGCAACGGACCCGTCGTGGCCGATATTCAAAACCTCCATCCGCTGGCACAGCTGATAACGGACTTTTTCTTAGCCGATGATCCGGTACGTGCAGCAAACCAAAGATTATTGATGGCAGAAGAATTGATTACTCGATACGAAGCAGAAGACTTTACAAATAGTATTGAAATTTGTCAATGGTCTAAACAATTTTATCAGCAGATAGACCAATATGGAAAAGGAAAAATCTATCGTTCTTATCCCTTACAATTAAAAATTGGTAGCCAGGTTTTTGAAACGACCATTGACTGGCTGATAGTAACTAAAGACCAGTGTATTATTATTAAAAATTCTAAATTTGCCGGAAAAAAAGATCGCTATTCCAAGCACACTAAAGATAAAGCAGGTTGGTTTGCGCTCTGCGAAAGAGGCATTCGTGAAATTTTTGCCATCCAAAAAGTAATTAAATTGGTGCATTTTGCGCTGGGAGGCGGATTGTTAAATCTAAAAGTAACCGAAAAAAGCCCAAAAAAGCTTTTATAATTCTATTAAAATCTTTAAATTAGGGTGTGAATACATCTATAAATTAAACAAACTAGTAGCCAGGTTTTTAAAAAATGACTTGATTATCTTAGTTTCATAAATAAAAAAAATGAAAGATTTTATCATCATATTATTACTGTTCGGCCTTTTGTGGGGTGGTTATAAAGGAATGACTTATTTAGGTAGTCTTGCTCAAACAGAAGGGACCGAATCAGAAATAATGGAAAAACCACTTGCCGACAATTCAGAAAAAAGACTAAATCAGTCTGCTATCAAAGAATTGAAAAAAAGCCCTCCTGAGGTTAAGCAAAAAAAAGCACCCACGACTGAAAACCCAGCGGTAACTAAAGACCCCGTAGAAAAAACCAACGGACAAAAAGCAATGGAAGCCGTACGGGGTACTCGCCTTGATATAGAAGGTAAGGCACGTAGTAAAGAGGATTTCTACAAGGAATCTGATCAGGAAGAGACGCGACCTTACGAAAGAAAAGAAGAGACTCCGACAAAGCAGTCTACCCAAACTAATGAAACGGATAAAAAAGACCAAAAGGTAGCCCTGGAAGAAAAAGGAAAAGCCCTCGCTTCAGAATTTAAGGCCAAAGGGGGTACTTCTAAAAAGAAATCTAAAAAGAAAAAGACCACCACTAAAACTACTTTTAATATCGAAAAAGGCGAAAAAGAGTCTGCTACCCCTCCCGCTCGTCCGCAGGAATATAGCCAACCTAGCAAAAATTTTATTCCATCTAAATATGTTTTAGTTGCGGGTTCGTACGCTAGTGAGGATAATGCGGTCAAGGAAGTATTGCGATTGAAAAAGCTGGGATACCAAAAAGCCAGTATTGTTTTGTCCGAAAAAAACCTAAATTTGATTTCTCTAGGTAGTTTTTCTGACAAAGCAGCAGCCAATGCCCACGCGGCACAGATCAAAAAAGGAGGAATCGACCTCTATGTAAAGGGAATGCGGTAAAACACGGAAAGCGCAAAAAATAGCGGCTTCGTTGCCATTCTGGCTAATAAACCCTAATTTTGAAGGGCTATGACGACTATTAGGAATGAGTTAATCATAAATCCGAAAGTCAATTATTATTAAAAAAGTTGTTATTCGTTGGTAGCAGAATTATTATCAATAATATCTACCCTCCAGGATTAATCAACTGCAAAAAACAAACACTATGAGCGGTCTTTTAAAATGGATTGGGATGATCATCCTGGTCATCTGTATCGGCATCTGGGTAATTACCATTGCCAAATCTTGTAAACAAATCAACGATCCTCTTCTTGAAAACACCATTCCTGACAACCTCGGCTCGTCCGTTGAAGAGGGACTGAGTGATGCCAAAGCAAATCTTGACGATCTCTACGATAAGGGAGCGGAGGAAATGAGTGACCTAAAAAAAGAAGCGATCGAAGCAAAGGATAAAATTGCCATGAAGGCAGAGGATATGTCTAGTAAGGTTTTTGAAAAAGATCCCGAAGATGTGAACGAAGAAAGTGAAATGGAATCAGAAAGAAAAGCCATTGCCGCACGACAAAATGAATTCACCGAAAAAGGTAGTAGCAGTAGCGATAATTCCCGATCCAATCGTGGAAATAGCGCTGGCAGCAGTAGCAGCAGCGGAAAGTATTTTGTCGTTACGGGTTCTTTCCTCCTGGAATCCAACGCAAAAGATATGGTGAATCAACTCAAAAAAGCGGGTTACCCAAATGCAGAAGTTGCGGTATTTGATCTTTCACAATACTATACAGTATTTGCCAGACGCTATAATACCCTCAATTCTGCTAATAATCTGGCAGAAACGATTAGTGGTAAATTGGGGATCGAAACCTACGTTCACGAAAAGAGAGCGCATTACAAAAATCGTTAATTGAGGATCAATAAAAGAATAACTTAGGAATGATTAAATAAAAATTCCCTTCTGATGATATTCAGAAGGGAATTTTTATTTTAGGATGTTTGAAAATTAGTACTCGTATTTTACTCATAAGTTCTTCTACCTAAAAAACCAATCACGTTTCTATTCATAATATAATAATGATTGTCGTGCTTCGCAAAAGGAATTTTATGACGAGTAGCCGTTCCGACATTTTGTTGTATTAACATTAAGTAATCCTCCCCTACTTCGGTGATAATGGCCACGTGTCCATAATCATCTCCATCATAAACCACAATATCATCCGCTGCTGGTTTAAAAACACCACCATTGATGAACTGGTACAGATTGCGTTGTTTATTAAAATCGCCATCTCTTAATTCTCGATTAAAGAAATCCTTGGCGTGACCGTAGGTATCCGGCATTTCGTGCTTCAGTCGATTATAATAATATCTTTTTACAAATTCTACGCACTGCCATTTCATCCCATAATTATAGCCTCCTGGGCTCACATGGCGTCCTTGAGACTGATAGGGTGATCCATTATAATAAACGGGAATACCCCGATATTCGTCAATCATTTCACCAATAGCCACATTTTCTTCGCTACGTTTGTCTGGTAGTGGTTTGTTGACCTCCGGCAATACAATGCTCACTGGGAGGATCATCGGCTCTGATTGTTTTTCCGATCCACAACTACCCGCTCCAATTATTAATAGGGCCAACGTAATCATTTGCACCATTCCTCTCCTATTTATCTTTGTCATTTATCTATTTTCTTTTTAGGGATGTTTCTTTAGTATACTGTACCTTAGTCGAATAATCGAAGTTGTTTAAACATTCATCAGATTAGACCAAATCAATATTCGTTCCATCTGTATGGATAATTCTCTGGGATCATTGCAAAAGTAAGGTTTAATTTACGAAGCTGTTCAAAGACAGCAGTCATTTTGCATTAACTTTAAACAGTTTCTATAACTCTCTTACCCAAATATTTCAGAAGGCGCCGTATTCATTTTTTACAGCCGTAACAATCCTCGGTTCTGGCTCCCACACCTCCGTATCTTTGGGGTCCGTGGTCTGAGCAGTAATTGATTGTACCATTAAAGGCTTCACAAATTTAGTGAATTTTCCAAACGAGTTCTACCTTCGGTCTATTTCCCAAAAATACTGCATAAGCGCCGTAAGCGTATGAGGATGTTGAATAGTGCGATCTAAAATCAATTTTCTGACTTCTTCTTGTGAAAGACAAACTACTTCAATTTGCTCGGCAGGATCTAACTTGAGTGTTTCATTTACGAGTACGGTATCCGTAGCGATATATTGGTGAAGTAAACTATCCATAAAAACCGGGTTGGACTGAATCGGACCCAAATAGCGCCACTGATTGGAAGCATAACCAGTCTCTTCAAGCAACTCCCGAGCACAAGCAGCGGGAATATCTTCTCCTTTATCTACCATCCCTCCCGGAATTTCTAAGGTCTCGCGACCAATTCCAAACCGATATTGGCGAACCAGAATAATTTCTTGATTAGGGGTGATGGCAACGACATTGGCAGAGTCCGGCGCTTCTAAAACAGTCGCTTTCAGTACGTGTTGGTTACGGTTATTCTTTTGGTGATCAAACCGGATTTTAAAGATACCCAGATCGGGACCGGGTTCAGATTTCAAAAGTTGATAAGGGGACATAGGCGGTTGGTGATTTTATTATTAAAAAAAGGCTTCATCATTGCTGACAAAGCCTTTGTACCCACGACTGGAATCGAACCAGCACGTCCTATTCGGACACTAGGCCCTCAACCTAGCGCGTCTACCAATTCCGCCACGTGGGTGGGTGGATTTGCAAAGTTAACAACATTTTTTGGATTAAAAAGGGTTCCCAATAGAAGAATTTTCTATCACAAGAAAAAAAGTTTTTTTTCACTGGTCCTCAGGAATAATTTATTAACTTCCTTTCCCTCAATCAATAGTACCTTTTAATAAAAAATAGACGAGAACTTCTTTTTTACAAAATACCATTTGATCAGGCTCCTAAAATAGCTTGTCACTTTTAAAATTTAAACCATTTTTATGTTGAGTAATCGAGTATAGGTATGTCCGCTTAGGGACGCCGGTTAGCTAAAGCATCGTTACGCAGCCGTTGCAAGAAAGGAGATGCGAAAATAAAATTTTCCAAAAAGGTATTATCAGTATCCATCACTTCATTTTTATTTCCCTGCCAGGCTATCTGACCTTCATTGAGCAGGGCTATATTGTCACCAATTCCCATTACGGAGTTCATATCGTGGGTATTAATGACCGTGGTAATATCATTTTCGTAGGTAATACTCTGAATTAACTCATCAATTAGTAAGGCGGTTTTGGGATCAAGTCCTGAGTTAGGTTCATCACAAAATAAGTATTTAGGTTCTAGAACGATCGCCCGGGCAATCCCCACTCTTTTTTGCATTCCACCACTCGTCTCACTGGGATAACGGTCGTTGACTCCTACCATTTCTACCCGATCCAGGCAGTAATTAACCCGATCCAGTTTTTCTTTTTTAGTTTTACTAGTAAACATATCCAAAGGAAATCGGATATTTTCTTCTACCGTCATGGAATCAAACAGGGCAGATCCCTGAAAAAGCATTCCTACCTCCATTCTGATCTCTCGTTTCGATTTTTTGTCCATGGCCGTAAAATCGCGATCTCCGTACATTATTCTCCCTTCAGTGGGTTCCAGGAGTCCTACCAAAAGTTTTAGCAATACTGTTTTTCCCGCTCCACTCTTTCCAATAATAAGATTGTTTTTACCTGCGTAAAAACTGGTAGTAATACCTTTCAAAACCTTAGTCTCTCCAAAAGACTTGAACACATTTTCGGCAATGATCATAATTTTCTATTGCGTTAATAACATGGCAATCATATAATCTGATAACAGAATCATAATATTACTATAAACCACCGCCTGAGTACTGGCAGCTCCAAGTTCGATACTCCCACCTTTTACATAATATCCCTGATAGGCAGCGACACTGGTCAGAATAAAAGCGAAAACCACCGCTTTGACAAACATCATAAAAACATTATAGGGATCAAAAAAGGATTGTAGTCCTAATACATAATCGGCCTGCGTAATCATTCCCCCCGCTACACTTGCGATCAAACCACCAGCAATACTCATAAACGCAGCCACACAAACCAGCATAGGAATCACTACTATCGCAGCCAGAACTTTGGGGGTAATCAGATAAGCAGCGGTATTAACGCCCATAATTTCCATAGCGTCAATATGCTCTTTTTGCCGCATTCCCCCAATTTCAGCGGCGATATTCGACCCCACTTTGCCAGCTAAAACCAAACAGGTGATCATCGGTGCCATCTCAATAATGGTGGTATCCCGTACAATATAACCGATATAATAAGGCGGAATAAAACTATCCTGTAACTGGTAAGAGAATTGCACCGCCGTCACCGCTCCAATGAATACGGAAATCAAACAAACAATAATTAGCGAGCCGATGCCGATATCATTCATCTGTCTCATCATTTCCTTCCAATACATGGCGGGCTTCTCAGGACGAGCGATCGCCTGTTTTAATAACAGTAAGTATTGGCCAATATGAAAAAATAAACTTTTGAACATAAATTTTTATTCCTGAGGAATGAAGTTGTTTGATAATTTTATCAGTTCGTAGACAATTTAGGAGTTTTTAAACAACTTCAATGTTGAAAATGGGCCACAAAAATAAAGAAATAACTTTGTTTAGTGTGATTTATATTTTCTTTATGTATTTAGTGGCGCTCTTTTAACGCACTTAGGCCGTATTTGGTTAAGAGTTCGTTCTTTTTTTTAGACTTTATGCTAAATTGTTTTGTAAAGCAGATCAATTAATATTTTTTTGATAGTCGAGGCGAGGGTTCCCCCCGACTTTAGCCTTAGCTAAAGGAGGGGTTCCTCAACGAAGCCTATCGGGAAAAAATAATTGTAGATGCATACAAAATACTTTAGAATAAAGTCTATTATTGTCAAAAAAACTATGAATATCATCATTACGGGAGGAACCAAGGGAATTGGTCGCGCCATCGCCGAAAAATTTGCCCAACAGGGCTTTAATCTGGCACTTTGTGCTAGAAACACAAACGAACTCAAGGAATGTAAAAAGAAACTAGTGGCAATCTATCCCAACATCCAGATTCTTACCAAAAAAACAGACATGAGCAAACCTAAACAGGTGGGTGCTTTTGCAGCATTTGTCAAAAAGAACTGGAAGCAAGTAGATATTCTGGTCAATAATGCGGGCGTCTTTCTACCCGGTGAAATTTTAAAAGAAAAAGAAGGGACGCTGGAAAGTCAAATCAACACCAATCTTTACTCTGCCTATCATCTAAGTCGCGCCATTGCTCCCATCATGATACGTCGCAAATCCGGTTATATTTTCAATATGTGTTCTATTGCCAGTAAGATCGCCTATCCTAATGGTGGCTCTTATAGTATTTCCAAATTTGCCTTGTATGGTTTTTCTAAAGTCTTGCGGGAAGAACTAAAAGAGAAAGGTGTTCGGGTCAGCGCCATTCTACCAGGTGCTACCTGGTCGGCATCCTGGGCCGGAGTGGACTTACCAAAAGAAAGACTTATGCAAGCTAATGACGTAGCCGAAGCGATTTGGGGTGCCTGGCAGATGAGTGCATCCGCCGTAATGGAAGAGATTATTTTAAGACCTCAATTGGGAGATTTATAATATAAAGATATACGAATCAGGGTTCAAAATAAATTTACAAACTAAAACATCATTTCAATACCTGATTCGCACCAGAAATTATCCCAAAAAAAACAGCGGAA
>Ga0209187_1002291_pt1 | contig 18633 bp, 11 predicted proteins | sample BantaG_FD_187430 | JGI IMG/M metagenome (GOLD analysis project Ga0209187, IMG submission 187430) | Marine algal microbial communities from Bantry Bay, Ireland - BantryBay_4 metaG (SPAdes) (version 2) | ecosystem: Host-associated > Algae > Red algae > Unclassified | place: Bantry Bay, Ireland...
TCCAGGTGCCCCTGCAGTCTCAACGACAGTCGATCACAAAGACATGGCAGTTGACGGCACAACAGCGCTCTATGCAGACGGAAAAATCTCGTGCGCTACTGATGATCATCTGTTGCAGTGGGATGGAGCGCAGTGGAGTTGTCTAGGGATCAGCGATTTAGAAACGGTAACCACATTAGCAGACAATGCAGATGGCACATTTACCTACACATCAGAGGATAATACAATTACCATTGTTGACACCAAGGATTTAGCCTACGACGCAACAACTGTCACCTATACTGACGGAAAGGTGTCATGTCTTACAGACGGCCAAATTCTTCAGTGGGATGGCGCTGGAGCGCAGTGGAGCTGTGTAGAGAATCAAGATATCGTTACGACACTTGCAGACAATGCAGATGGAACAGTTACTTACACCTCAGAGGATGGCACAGTGACCACCTTTGATCACAAAGACTTTTTGCATGATGGAAGTATCAAATATGATGACGGGAAGATCTATTGCGGAGCCAAAGAGGACGTTTTGATGTTCAACGGAACAAACTGGTCATGCGTCAATGCAAACAAACTCGTCACACCGTCAAAAGTCGTGGACAATACTGACGGAACTATTACGCATACAGCAGGTGACGGCACGATCACAACCTTTGATCACAAAGACTTTGACTATGACACCTCTGTAACCTATGTAGATGGAAAGATTGCCTGCTCTAATTCTTCTGAAGTACTAGCCTTCAATGGAGCGAACTGGTCTTGTGTTGATACGAATAAGTTGGTAGCGCATTCAGAGGTTACAGATAACGCTGACGGTACGATTACGCATACGAGTGGTGACGGCTCTGTCACCGTCTTTGACCACAAAGATTTCATCTTTGACGCCACTTCGATGACCTACGCTGATGGAAAGGTATCGTGTCTGACAGATGCAGAAGTAATGGTCTGGGACACACCTGGCAATCAGTGGATCTGTGACGATATAAGCAATCTTCAAACCCTAACAACGCTCACAGACAACACAGATGGCACATTCACTTATGTCAGTGAAGATGGAACGATAACAACCGTAGATCACACAGACTTCACCTATGACACCACCACAGTTGATTATGTGGATGGTAAAGTAGCATGTCTGACAGATGGTCACATCATGAAGTGGGATGGAATACTTACGCAGTGGAGTTGCGTAGAAAATGCAGCAGATGAGATCTGTGATGGCGACGATGATACGTGTGTCTATGTTGATCAAGGTGATGCAGATGCTGATGATATCAGGTTTGTACTTGATGGTGCAGAGCATTTCCGTATGACTGGGAGTACAGTAGCGGGAGATCGTCGAGCCACACTTGAAGTACTGAACTCTGGTGAGTCAGTTTTCATTGGTGAGAAATCTGGTTGGGTAGATAATTATACCAGCAACAAAAATACCTTTGTCGGCTATAACACGGGAACAGCAAATACGACAGGTGACGAAAACACCTACCTAGGACACAACGCAGGACTCACAAACACGACAGGACGGGACAATGTCTTTGTCGGCAAAGATAGTGGCCTCCTCAACACGACAGGGTATCTGAATACGATCATTGGTCACTCAGCGGGCAAGACCAACACTATAGGTTTCCAAAACACGTTTGTAGGTAATCAGTCAGGAGAGCTCAATACCACAGGGCGGTATAATTCCTTCCTCGGCGTGCAGTCAGGAGAGGGTAACACAACAGGTCAATACAACACGGCTGTCGGTTATCAAGCGGGTCAACTCAATACTGTAGGATTAAACAACATCTTTGTAGGTCGCGAGGCTGGGTCTGATGGTTTGGGAGGCACACGCAACTCAGGTATAGGGTATAGAGCACTTGCCCAAGTAACTACTGGTGGGAATTACAACACGGCTCTTGGTGATCAAGCAGGAGACGGTATTACAACCCAAGATTACAATAACTTCATAGGGTACAGAGCTGGTCGTGCTGTATCAGGCAACATCCAACACAGCACATTTATCGGGACCAACGCAGGTGAAGACGCTACAGGCGGAACAGGAAATATCGCTTTTGGCTACGAAGCAGCAGAGGGTATAACCAATGGTACATATAATTCATATATAGGTTTCCGCTCTGGAGAGACTGCTGATGGAGGTAGTCAAAATAGTTTCTTTGGCTCACATGCAGGACGTAATGCTCAAAGTGGTGCTTATAATACCGCACTTGGTTACTACGCTGCAGACAACCTAGCTACTGGAATCGGAAATAATATATTTGGCTATGTGGCTGGGCGTTATTTGACAGGTGGAAACTACAATACAATGATCGGTTATGCAGCTGGTGAAAGAATTTCAGGCGGCACACACAATCAGGCAATGGGCTATTATGCTGCCAGGCGACTTGCTGGAGGAGTAGGGAATTTGATTTTGGGCTATTACGCAGGTGCAGATATGACAGGTGGCAATTACTCTTCGTATATCGGTAGAAACTCTGGACAAAATGCAGCTGGTGGATCTGACAATCAAGCAATTGGACTTGAATCAGCTCAAAACCTTAAGAAAGGCACACAAAACATGTTTGTCGGATCCTACTCTGGCGAAGATTTTGATGGTGGAAACTATAATAGTGGTTTTGGAAGATATACTTTCTCCAGATCTACGGGCGGAAATTATAACTACGCCATCGGTGAGCAAGCTGCTCGAGACTTATCTGGCGGATCGTATAATCTCATGGGCGGCTATCAGGCAGGGTACTCGGTTGACGGTGGATCTCATAACGTCATGTTCGGCTATCGAGCAGGAACAAATTTCGCAGCAGGAAGTTTCAATAACATCCTTGGGCAAGATGCAGGGTTTAACATCGACAATGCAAGCTATAATAACATCTTTGGCTCCTATGCAGGCCAAGAATTAGATGGTGGAAACTACAATGTTTTCTCGGGTTATGCGGCAGGACGCAAAGTAACGTCTGCAGACAACAACGTCTACATTGGCCGATCAGCAGGACAAGACGCAACGACGGGAAATGATAACGTAGGCCTTGGTTATGTAGCTCTTCAAAACCTCACAACGGGAGTCAGAAATGTAGCAGCTGGCCAAAACGCATCGGGACTTTTGACAACAGGAAATGATAATCTCGCACTTGGATATCAATCAGGTTACCGGAATACGACAGGAAGTTTCAATACATTTGTGGGTGTCCAAGCTGGGCGTGGATCAAATGTTACGGGTACAAACAATGTCATGCTTGGCTATAGAGCTGGGTACAGCGATGCAGGATCTAACAAACTCTTCATCGAAGGCGGTGGAGGTACGACGCTCAACAATTCATTAGTCTATGGCGAGTTCGACAATGACTACCTCAAGGTAAATGGAGATTTGGAAATTACAGGCACAACGACGTCCTCAGGTGGGTACATCACTTCTGATGAAAAGTTCAAAAAGGATATCGAAGCAATTGATGCAGCAACCAAAAATCTCTTAAGTCTTACTGGACAGTCATATAAATACCGCACAGACGAATTCAAAGACATCAATTTTGAAGAGACGCGTCAGTACGGCTTTCTCGCTCAAGATGTCGAAAAAGTGTTTCCACATCTTGTCAGTGGATATGATGCTGATCGCGATGGAGATGATGATTATAAAACCGTTAATTACATCGGACTCTTACCAGTCGTCGTGGAATCAATCCGTGAAAAAGACCAACAGATTCAGATGCTTACAGAAAAAGTCGCAGATACCAACGATACTCTTCAAGAGCAAAAAAGAAAAACAATTGGTCAAAAAATCCGCGAAGTATTTGAGGTTGTCTTTGAGAAATCAGTAACCTTCCTGGCAAGTGTCACCTTTAAGGAACGTGTCATTTTTGCTGACACAGATAGTGCTGGGGTTGCAATTATTCAAAAGGGATCAGAGAGTGTTGATATTGTATTTGAAAAAAAGTTCACTGTCGTCCCATTTGTCACAGCCGTTTCCAATAGTACATTTGCTACGTATAGAGTTGTCGATGTCTCGACAAGTGGCTTCAAAATTGAAGTACAAGATGTGACCGTAGCAGATCTGGAGTTTACGTGGCAAGCACATACCAAAGAATCGTCAGCCACATACCTTGATGCCACAGCAAAAACTGAGAAACAACAGGGAGATGCCGCACAAAAAAAGCAAGACAAACAAACATCTGATCAAGAGATAAAAAGTGTGGAAAAACAGCAAGAGGATGCAGAGAAGGAACATACAAAGCCTGAGCAAGAAGAGATTCGTGAAACCACTAAGGATAGTGATCCAGATCAAGAAGATGCATTGGTGTCTGAAGTAATACAGGAAGTGTCAGATATTGAGCAAGATAAAAATCAGGATGTCGAAAGTGAATTATTAAAAGAAAGTGCACCAGATACATTAGATCATATTGACGACAGCAGCACTCTTCAAAAAGAGTCAACAAACGACAATCAGCTAAAAGTCGAAGAGAATAATGTTTTGGAGGTAGAAAGTGACAAAGATTCAACAAATGAGGAGCTAAGCCTAGATGCGAATGAAGATAATTCCAAAGAAGTCACCGAGGAAAATACAGTAGATAAAGTAGTTGTGAATATAGAGGATACCGTGACCAAGGAAGAAGCTTCGAATGTACCCGAAGAACAAGACTTGACTACTGACGAAGCTACGGTGCGTATAGATCAATGAAAAGCAACGCAGTATCACTCTTTACTCAATTGAGTTGAAGAATTCCGATCATGTATTTCTCAGTGGACACGATGATTAATAAAATTGAAAAAAGCATGTTAATACCAAAAAACAAAAAAATAGACAAAAAAACAATCATCCTTTCAACTGTTTTAGTCTTCTCAATAGCAGTCGGAGCATTTATTGTTCCTCAAAAGATAAAAGAAGTCCTGCGTCCACCTGCAGCAAACGCAGCGACACTTACCAGTGAAGTGTACAGATTCTACTCACCAAACTACAAGAGCCATTTCTACACAATCAGTGAAGAGGAAAAAAACTCTATCATACAAAATGATACAAACTGGAACTACGAAGGTGTAGCCTATAGCGCCTATACCAAAAATCAAATGAGCACAGTACCTCTCTACAGATTCTACTCTCCAAACTACAAGAGCCATTTCTACACAATCAGTGAAGAGGAAAAAAGCTCTATCATACAAAATGATACAAACTGGAACTACGAGGGTGTAGCCTACTACGTTCAAAAAGAGGGAACTCCAATCTATAGATTCTATTCTAAAAATTACAAAAGCCACTTCTACACAACAAACGCGCAAGAAAGAGATTCCATCATAAGTAATGATTCAAATTGGCTCTATGAAGGAATTGCATTTTATAGCAACACTGCAGTAAGTGACCTTCCTGATGATTCTTCCGAGAATCCAGCGCCAGACGATTCTGCACAAGATCCTTCTGTATGTGGGATTGATCATGGACAAACCCTCACTGCACCACCTCAAAATCCACTCTGTACAAATGGATTCACTGCAGCAGATCAAACAGATAGTGGCCCATGGTTGTGGTCGTGTAGGAATAGCAGCGGTGAATTCGTAGCAACGTGTCGTGCCGAAAAGGAGGGGGCGGTAGTCGCGACACAGGGGCAATGCGGCACAGCAATTAATAGCTGTACTGTTGGTGTTTTCGTTGATGCACAAGACTCAGTTACGCAGCACCTCTGGGGCTGTATCGGTTCAAGGGGAGTCTCATCCTTTATCGACTGTTCTCTCGACAAGTAAGCAGGGAACAATTCATCTAAGAGATAGTTGAATAAACTTTTGTTGATACTTCACAATCGTATATCCATGCGAAAATAGAGCCATAACTACCTCCCCATTAAGAACCCTGCAGACAATTAGTAGCTCAAACTTATCCACACCCCCCCCAAAAAAAACAAAAAACTCCTGTATACTAAAGAGTATTAAAAGACTCTCTTCCTCCCTCATGAAAAAACAAAATCACAGTCACACACAACCAACCTGACGCGGTACCCCCTCCTCATAGCCCTCTCCCTCCTCGCCATAACAGCAGGCCTCTTAAGCACATCCCAAAAATTCACATCCCCAACCCTAACTGTCTCCGAAGCAGGACCAAATGACATCGTCATACAAGCCAGAGGCACAAACGGAAAAGAAAAAATAGCTCTGTTTGTCAATGATCAGCCTGTAAAGTTCTGGACCCTCACAAAAAACTTTGAGCACTACGGATACGCACCCACTGGAGAGCTAACCCTAGATAACCTCTCTGTACATTTCCTAAACGACACCTGGGCTCCAGAACAAAACATCAACTATGACGCTCAAATTCCCTACATTACCGTAAACGGAGAAAAGTACGAATCCCAACATGCAGACGTAACCTCCACAGGCTCCTGGGACCAAGAAGACTGGTGTGCCCCAGGAAACAAAAAAACCCAGTGGCTCAACTGCACAGGCTCTTTCACCTACAACATCCCTGTAGGGACTGTTGTGGGGGTTCCTACAGATCCTGATCCTCCAGTAAGTGACATTACACAGATGATCTCTCCCACCCCTGGATCTACGCTTACACAAGACACAACCTTTACCTGGAGTGGAAAGGAAGGCAGAAGATACGATCTCATGGTAGGCTCTACCCCAGGTGGAAATGACTATCATGACAGAGATGCAAATTTTGGAAGTAAAAGTGAAGAGGTCATAGGTCTTCCGGTGACAGGGGAAAAAGTCTATGTAAGACTCACCTGGAGTGATGATGTTTGGGCTACCTTTGATGAGGAAAATTATGAGTTTATTCTCCCTACTCCCGATCCTGATGCTCTGACGATCACCTCCTTTGATGTGCCAAATAATACTGTGACTGAAAATTCAGTTAAAATTCACTGGAGTACAACAGGTAAAACACAGGGAAGTATAGAGTACGGCACTACGATGAGTTATGGTCAGCAAAACCCACCAGAGACATCATTTCTTTATGACACGCACATACAAATAATCAAGAACCTTACCCCTGATACGAAATACTACTATAAAATCACCGCAACCAATGAGGCTGGGAAGATAGCTGCAAAGGCGGGGAGCTTTACCACCGCCAAAGAGTCTGATGGGGGAGGAACTGCTACCAATGGTTCTTTCTATGGTAATTATTGGTATGGAACCTCTACTGGAAATGGAAGACTTGCTTATGAGTCATCACGCCGTTTCCGCGCTGAGAAAACGGGGTATATAACGCACACCTCACATGAAAATCGTGTAGTAACGAACGACAATATCTACGGGCGCTGCGAAAGGCTGGGAACCAAGATGTGGTGTGATTGTGTAGAAAATAATTTAGACAGATATACTTGCGGCTACACGATCAGTAATAGTTACTCTGTAGGCAATGGAGGAAACATTCATGTAGAACTTCATGAAGACGACGGCTCATCTTTGGGTATACCGTCTGGCATATCCTTAGGGAAAACAAACTCTTACATTCCGATGGAGGAGAAGGCTTTATGGCCTCGATTAAAATTTGATAACCCCGTAAAAGTTGAGGAGGGTAAATGGTATCACCTTGTCTACAAGAATAAAAGCTTCCCAACTTCTTGTAGTTTAAGTGGAGTCAAGCTTGATCAGGCTGGATCTTGTCCGCGCAACCAAGGAGCTATATCACTTAATGGTGACTCAACATATTGGCCAGAGGGACATTCATTTGATCCATATCGTGGTAGTGCATCGGCAAACTTTCATAAAAGTGGGAAGACAAGCTCGTGGAGTAAGAGTACTTTTGTGACCTCATATTATGAAGTAGGTTATGACGATGGCACATGGCTTGGGGACACCTATGGATCCTACAATGCACGAGTTGAAGGAAAAGGTCTGCAAAATATTGGTGGCAGTAAGGTCGGTCGTCAAAACTTCCTGGTAGAAGGTGAAGATCGCAAGCTTGATGGAGTATGGATTAGCTTTGGGCACAACAAAGGTATTAATCCTTCTGGGGCGCCACTTCTCTACAAGCTCAAGGGAAGTAATGGCGCTATACTTGCATCAGGTTCGATAGACTATTCGTCACACTGTTTCAACGCTACAAACAACTATGATGCAAGTAGAGATCATTGGACCAAGAGGAGCTGTCGTGAATGGAAATACGATAGCTTTGGTAAGACGGTCACAGTCAAAAAAGGTTCTCGCTATTACCTTGAAATTTCATCAGCAAAAAACGATGCCTATGTGCTTCACGCCTTTTATCCGCTAGATTTTAGTCCGTATAACTCTACAAATGCAAACCATTGGAATAATGCTCAAGCACAATACAGTACTAATAGCGGGAGTACATGGAATGGATGGGCTGGAAGTTACTATCCAAATAGAGATTTGCCATTACTTTTCACCATAGAAGGTCAGCCTCGTGAAAACACGCCTTAAACATAAGGAACCTAGACTAATGTTTAGGCACTACCCTCAAGTCTACTTCTTATCCACACCTCCCTCCGTACTCCCCCCAAAAAAACCAAAAACTCCTGTATACTAAAGAGTATTAAAAGACTCTACTTTCACCCATCAAAAAAAATAAAAGAAAATACCCCCTCCTCATAGCCCTAGCCCTCATAGCAATCACAGGAGGACTCTTAAGCACAACAAAAAACTCTCTCCCCTGGCCCCCATCCCTCACCCTCTCTGAAGCAGGCTTCAACGACATAGTAATACAAGCAAGAGGCACAAACGGAAAAGAAAAAATAGCTCTCTACGTAAACAATCAACCAGTAAAATTCTGGAATCTCACAAGAACCTTCAAAGACTACACCTACGCACCAAATGGAGAAATAACAGTATCTGAACTATCAATCCACTTCCTAAACGACACCTGGGAACCAGAAAACAACATCAACTACGATGTCCAAATCCCCTACATAACCGTAAACGGAACCAAGTACTCTTCAGAACATAGCTCAACAGTCTCCACAGGCTCATGGGATCAAGATGACTGGTGTGCCCCAGGAAACAAAAAAACCCAGTGGCTCAACTGCACAGGCTCTTTCACCTACAACATCCCTGTAGGGACTGTTGTGGGGGTTCCAGATACGCAAGACCCTTCACAATCAGTCATTACAACGCCAAAACAAGGTGCAAAACTAACAGGAGATTCTCAAGAATTTACGTGGACAAATGGTAATAACCCTCAAAGAATATATGACCTACACATAGGATCTGCAGTAGGAGAAAATGATTACTATGACACTGACGGTATCGGATCAGCAAACACAACAACTGCTACAAATCTCTCAACAGATGGTTCTGTCATCTACGTGCGACTTTACTGGACGGATGATAACTGGGCTACAATGCCATTTATAGATACAACCTTTACCGCCGCTGGGTCACCACCAGATCCTGACGCTTTTCAAATAACAAGCTTTAGTGTTCCTGTAGGTGATATTAAACGAAACTCAGCAATTATCAGCTGGGACACAAATCAAAAAGCGCAAGGTTATGTCGAGTATGGAACAACGACGAGCTACGGATCTCAAAACGAAGCCGAAATCTCCTTTGATTTTGATCGTCACACCCAACTACTGCTTGGTCTTTCTTCAGAAACTAAGTATTACTACAGAATCGTTTCAACCAATCAAGCAGGAGAGATTGTAAATAAATCAGGGGAATTTACAACGCTTGCAGGTGGTGGCACCGATCCAGTGACGGGGTTTGATGAAAGCTTGCCAATGCTTGGTGCATTTTATGGTTCTCCTGTTGCAGTCACTAAGTCTCCTAGTAATACAGTTAAGAAAGCACGACATTGGATAAGATTCCGCGCAGCTAAGTCGGACTATATAGACCGAGCATACTTTGACGTTCGTATTGGCCCTGGTTATTCCGATGGCACAGGTGGCGTAATTAAATATGTGATCGTAGAAGACGATGGAAGTGACTTACATCTACCACGTGTTGATGGACCTGTATACGGTACATCGCTAGAGACGTTTGTTCCGGGAGACTTCAATAAAAATATAGGGTACGCCAAAGAATTAGAAATGTCGCAAGACAGACCGCTCGTTGCTGGTAAGAAATACCACCTAGGGATCATAAACATAGACACATCGAGTGGACGCATACCGATGAACGGAGCGACAGTTCTCTTCCACACGAAAGAGCAGTATAAGTCATGGGAGAACGAAGCAATGGGCCCTTGGTATTCTCAGGGGGCGGCATGGGCTGTATCAGATAATGGATATAATTTAGAACCATTAAAAGGTATAGATTTATATCGAGATATTCAGCCCTGGTTCGGCGTTCGGTATAAAACATCTAAAGCCTGGGAGGATACATATTTCTCACAAGATGACTATCCAGTCCCAGAGCCATATGACACCTCTCGCAGTAATCCTGCTGAGATGCGACGCGAAGCTGTTTGGATCGACGGTAAAAATGCTGCGCGACAATCGTTTAAGGTGAGTCAGTCCACACGCGTAGTTGACGGTTTATGGCTCAACTACGGACATCACAAGGTGAGCAGGCCCAATGGCAAGCCCATGACAGCAGAATTACGTGATTCAAATGATACTTTGTTAGCTACGTTTACGTATCAAGCTGAGCAAGCTTTGTACGAAACAACAAAAGGTGATCCTGATGCGCCGTATAATGACTACGTGCGAAGAGCAGCAGGAAAGTGGTTTTATTCACCAATTTCCGTGAATGGCAGTGGTTCACATGTAACCCTCAAGGAGGGGTCAACGTATCATTTGACGATGAAGGCACCAACTGGAGCAAACTATATGATGCTTGCTACACCTTCCGTCTCACTGGCGCATTCAGAGCAAATTGAGAGAAGTCTTAACTTCTGGCATGATGGTTTTCCCGCTCGAAGATCAACAGATGGTGGAGCCACATTTCCTAGGAAGGTTGACTACACGAGGCCGCATCCAGATGGAAGTATGGGCTGGAATGGTCGCCTTGGTGTGCTATTTACGCACCCTGGAAAGCCTCGACATATGAAAGAGTTAGAGTAGGAGGGAACGCTCTTTCATATGTGCAACGTGATTCCCCAAGACCCTGTCCCAACACCATCGACTCAAGCAATCCCATCAAAAACACACCTACAAAAAGGTGTGTTTTGGCTACAATGCAATCATATGAAAAAAACAAAAAATGAGATTCTCATACGATCTGAAAAAAACCAGATCCTGTCAGTGCACACCCAGCGGCTACGACCATTATCAAAAATGCTCATGGGTCTAGACAAACAACGCATTTTTGCAAATAGTATTAGCGGTAGACGGTTTAAAGATACGCCTCCCAAACACACCTGAAGTAATGAAAGAGCTTGGATCGCATCCGTATCATAACACTATTGTAGAGGGTGAAAATGCCTTTGCTCTAGCCTCAGTATTGCATAATACACACAACAATATTGCTCTTGAAGCAGTACTTACGCCACACATGCCAGTCAGAAATCTTTGGCAATTGAACAGCTCAAGCATGTGTTATACCAATGAACAAATCCACATAAAGCTTTCGGTCTGTCATTTCTGCCGGCAGGCAGGCTCAGCTTGACCTGTCACCCGTGAGCGACGGGTCTTACCTGGGGATCTGCCCCATGTAAAATAGTTAATGAGAGATGGTATTAGAAGATGATCTCATTGCCTATGATCGTGGGTATGGCTCCTATGCATTTATTCCTTCAAAAAGGAATCCACTAGTTTGACTAGTGGACTCAAAAAGACTTGGCTATTGCCTCCTTCACAAAAAAGACACATACTTTGTATGCTACGAAAGAGTTGCCCCCTTGCTTGATATACAAAGCATATGCCCAAATAAACCAAAAGTTTAGCGCACTCTAGTTATACTTGCAAATATCACTTGGTCTTTATCTCAAAACGAAGAAGAAAAGGTATTTACGGACAAATATGAGAAAACTTAGGAAAGCTCTTTCATGAGCTCGCACGGCAAAAGATTGTATTATCCACGAAGGTCATCTTATGCCTGATCATGTCCATATGCTGATTGAGATACTACCAAAGATTGCAGCATCACAAGCAGTAGGATTCATAAAAGGTAAAACAAGAATGCAAGGAAGTCAAAGAAACATCCAAGAAAAGAGCTTCTATGCCCGCGGCTAGCACATCTCAAACATCGTATACGAAAAAGAAGGTGGTTGTCGTCAATTTCGATATGTGTTGATAGGGCTATGCAGGTGTAAAACTATTGAGGATATCTTGAAGCCTATCAATCGTCGTTTGCAACGCTTCTTCCGTTAGATGAGAGGCGTTCGCAGTGAGGACGTAGTAGTAGTCCTTATTTTCAGGAATGATAAAAAGATGTTGGGCATAGTAGGGTATACCATCGCGCAGACTTCTTCTCATTGAGGAGTAAGCCTCCATATCTTTAAATACAGTTTGATCGTATGTCTGACGTATAAATGTCAGGGTCTCGCCGGCACTTGCGTCATTTTTATGAAGCCCCACAGTAACTTTACCAATATAGTTTTCATGAGTATGATAGGCCTGCTGTGGCAATTCTAAGCCAGCACTCGCTTCACTGATGGTACCTTTGTGTGTATGGGTTTCATCTGACACAATCTCAGTTTTCTCAAACAAAGAACCCTCTACGTACTTCTCGGGATCTTTGACGCTCCACGTGAAAGGATGTGCAATGCGCCAGTTATATGCAGAGTCAGTATAAACAGTGGATTGTTGTTTATCAATCAGTGAGATGCCCTGCGCTTGGGGACTTATGTGAAATCCCAGTTTTTTTTGCATGTAAAATAAAAGGCTAACAAGTGCAGTTAATAGTGCAACTAAGCAAATCGTAAAACTCTTTTTAGTAGTATTTATCATTTTATTATTGTATCAAAGAAAAGATAAATCAGTTTATGCCTGAAATGTAGTTATCCACAGATCATCAGTACACAAGCACCATTTATAAGGTAAAATTATACAGTATTATATAGAAGCTTACAGGAATTGACTTTTGCACTTTGTACTACGCTGTGTGATAAATACTCCTTATCCTGATGATGTATGTGATTACGCCTTACAAAAAAAGTATTTGTGCCACACTATACTAAGTCATTAAACAAGTCTTTTGTAACGTATAAAAATGTCCCGTACCTGCCTTGTTATTGAAAAAATATACGATATTTTTTATGTTGAAATTTTACCAAAATTACGTAGCCTTCATCAATGCGATCCTTATCGCGCTCAACCTATTTGCTCTGGCTCTTTTGGCGCCGCTTATTCAGCTGACTCTGTCCGACGCCTCACAAGCTGATAATATTGTCATTCATGCGCGTGGCACAAATGGCAAAGAAAAAATTGCACTCTACATCAATGATAATCCTACATACGCCTGGACGATCGACAAACCGTTTAGGGATTACGTATACACACCACCGCAAGAAGTCACCATTGATAATATTTCAGTCGGTTTTTTGAATGAAAAGTGGGAACCAGAAAACAATATAAATTATGACGTCCAGATTGACTACATTAATGTGGATGGAAAAAGATACGATTCAGAACACGTCTCAACCAGCTCAACAGGTACATGGGATCAAGAGCAGTGGTGTGCCCCAGGTGCCAAGCAAAGCGAATGGCTTCATTGTAATGGTAATTTCACTTACAATATACCAAAAGGCACCGTCGTTGGTGATGCAGCTGGCACACCAGTTTGCGGCAATAATCAAATCGAGTCACCTGAGCAATGCGATGATGGAAATCGAGATAATGGAGATGGATGTAATCAGCAGTGCCAAGTAGAAGACTCAAATAGTGTTTTCTCCCTCCTCCTCCAATCGGTTGAAACGTCAGACACCAGCGCAACCATCAATGCAACTTTTTCAGATGAAGCTCAAATGTACGTTCTTTATGGTACGACAAACTCCCTCGGCACCCAATCAACAAAAGAAGAGTCGTATGATTATGCCTCCCATAGTCAAAAAATATTAAATCTCCAGCCACAGACAAAGTATTTTTATCAAATTTACGGTACAGACCAATCTGGAACTGAGGTCATTTCAGAAATCGCTTCTTTTACAACGAAATCGCCAGAAGTTGCAGCGCCTGTCTGTGGAAACGGAAAAATTGAACAAGGCGAGCAATGTGATGATAGCAACAAAGTGAGCGGTGATGGATGTAGTGCATCTTGTCAAAAAGAAGTTCCTCAACATAAAGTACCTGTTGTCTCAGCTCCATCGGAAGGTGTCACTGTAGCAGGCAATGAAGTGGCAGTAGTATTTGAAATCAGCGGAAACCAAAGAGTCGGCATTCGAGCGGGAAATAGTAATAATGCCAGTGCAGTATTGAACACAGGATTTGTTTCATCGCTTAACTCCCCTTTTACAATCTCTGGATTACCGCAAGATGGCTCTACTGTAGACATCATCGTTTCCAGTAAAAATGGTGACGAAGTTTTAGAAAAAAAAGTATCAATTATATCTGAAGCTTCTTACAGCGACACAGTCAGAGTTGCAATTATTGGTGACTCAGGCACAAGAAGTGGCGCAGAAAATGTTTTGCAGCTGATAAAACGGGAGGACGCCGATATGCTATATCACCTTGGTGATATGATTTATGAAGTGACACCGGAGAAATCTCAATTATGGGAAAGTCAGATCAATCAATACCTCGGGAAAAACTTCCCAGTTCTCGGGATTGTCGGTAACCACGAAAGAGAGCAGTGGCCAACGATAAAAAACTTTCTCAAGGCACGAGCAGATCGTATTCCAGAGCTAACATGTGAGGGCACAACCGGATCAAAAGAAGTATGCTCCTTTCGAGGGATTACCTTTCTCACTGTAGCTCCAGGCATCAGTAGTGCAGTTGGTGTTCCAGAGAGTGAAGCTTGGGGTTCTGTCTGGGAAGAGTATATAACAGATCAATTTTCCAGAGATAATGCAACCTGGAGAATATGCGGCTGGCACAAAAATCAAAATGCAATGCAGGTCGGTGGAAAGTCTAGTCAAGTTAAATGGCCCGTCTACGAAGCCTGTCGTCAGGCAGGGGCGATCGTTGCAACTGGACATGAGCACAACTATTCACGTACACATCTCCTTAGCAGCTTTGAACAACAAACAATTGTTCACAAGAATTCTCACATGATCCTCGACGAAGGACAATCATTTGCATTTGTCAATGGATTAGGTGGTTACGGTGATATCAGAGAGCAGCAGTTAGCAGGGGATTGGTGGGCCTCTATCTATACAGCAACACAAAATGCAAAACATGGCGCTCTATTTTGTGATTTTGGCGAAACCCGTGCTGACTGCTACTTCAAAAACATCGACGATGAAGTGATCGACTCATTCTCACTAGAAAGTAGGGTAGGGTCGTAGCGTGATATACTACTAGGCATAGATGATCCATGATTGATCAAAGATTTCTTATGAAAAAAAATTGTAAAAACATCCTGCTTGGTATCTTCACGCTGTGTGTATTAGTTGGTTTGGTACAGATATACAAAGACTTGCCAGATGGAATCAGTATAGAAGGCGCACCACACGAGGTATCTGTAGATGACATTACTTTTCTCTCTGATGTGACGTACCTAGATGAGGATGGGGTGCGTGTTTCTGAGCAAGAAATCTTCCCAGAAATCTACACAATGATTGAGGAGGCAAATGCGTATATCCTAATCGACATGTTCCTCTTCAATGATATGTTAGGTGCGTCAACTGAGTCCTATAAGAGCCTATCAAGTGAGCTCACACAGAAGCTTGTAGAGAAAAAAAGATCCACACCAGAGATCGAAATCACTTTCATCACAGATCCGATCAATACAGTTTATGGTGGCGATACCTCAGCACATATTACGCAAATGCAGCAAGCAGGCATTCGCGTCATCATGACAGATCTGACGAAACTCAGAGATTCCAATCCGCTCTATAGTGCACCGTGGCGCGTCTTTGGACAGTGGTGGGGAAACAGCACAGACGGTGGTTGGCTGCCACACGTGATGGATGCACGGAGAGAGAAGCTTACACTGCGCACGTACTTACGTCTGTTTAACTTCAAGGCAAATCACCGTAAGGTAGTCATGAGTGACTACCGAAAAAAAGGTGGTTCTGGCTATGGTGTTTTGGTGACTAGCGCAAATCCACATGATGGATCAAGTGCCCACAGTAACGTCGCCCTGAGAATTGACACAGCCCTGTGGCAAGATGCGTACCTGTCTGAGCAAGTAGTAGCTGACTTTTCAGGCGAGTTCGTTCCTGCTCCTCCAATACTGGAAAACATGGATACAAGGGAATTATCGGAAAGTGAGCAACGTGCTACAGTAAGACTGCTCACAGAAGGAAAGATAAAAGATGATTTGCTGCGCGAAATCAATATGAGCACAGCTTCAGAGGAGATTGATATGATGATGTTTTACCTCAGTGATCGAGACATCGTCAAGGCATTAAAAGAAGCAGCAAGTAGAGGTGTAAAGATTCGGATGATCCTTGATCCAAATAAGGATGCCTTTGGTAGAGAGAAAAACGGTATACCAAACAGGCAGATTGCCCATGAAATTGCACAGCACAGTGAAAACGCCAATATTCGCTGGTGTAACACGCACGGCGAACAGTGTCATTCAAAAATCACACTTTTCAAAAGAGGGCTCTCTACAACAGTAGTGATGGGTTCCGCAAATCTCACCCGCAGGAATATCGGTGACTACAACCTAGAAACAAACGTAATCGTGCAATCTCCCACACAGTCCCAGGTAATTGACGAAGCCACAGCCTTTTTTGATACACACTGGGAAAACCAAGATGGAAGAGAATACACGCTAGACTATAATGCCTACAGCGATGACAACAAGTTAAGGATCATACTCTATCGCTTCATGGAGGCTACAGGGCTTAGTAGTTTTTAAATGACAACGCCTACACTACCATCCTCAGTAAACGATCCTACATAAATCTTTGGCTTGTCATCCTCAGCTTGCACAAAAAAGGGATACCATCTGTGGATTTGCTCCTTGTGGGCTGATAAATTATTGACAGTTTTATATTAGCTCAGTTCTAACGTCATGCACTGCTTTGCTCAGATGAAATACACTACAAGAATCGCTCTACTGAGCGGTTTTTGTATCGTCAAAATGGGTGACTAGTGAGGAGAATCGAAAATGATAATCATACCATTTACAGGATGCAAGAAAAATGCAATACTTGATATAGTTTTCGGGAGAATACCAATGTACGCAGTTAACAATCCAGTTGTAAAATCAAGTTTTTTAGATGCATACACAGCCCTCTTGGGGCATACGCAAGCAATAAAGGAGGAAGGTCTGACAGATTGGCTCCAAATCGAGGTCGTTACCACGGCTGCAGCGTTGATAAATGCTGATGATCCTGTTGCAGATTTTTTGAGAGAAGCCAAAGACGCGATTGAAGATGTTATCCCATCGGAAAAACGCATCGACGGACTCAATCAAATGCTTGGTCTATGGGACGAGATCGTGGAGCTCGCTGCAATGCTTGAAGCTCGGGAAGTTGACGCAAAATTTACATCTGCAGTTGGTGGAGCTTTGGATATACTGCTTGAGCGCCAGGGCAGAAGTAAAAAAGAAAATGATCGTGCTCGGTACATCTGGGCAATGATTTGTCGACAAGTAGGTGCAGAAGTAAAGGTAAATCGACTGCAAAATGCTGAAGTGGCTAAAGACGCAGGAATAAAAATGTTCTTCTTTACTGCTCTTATATGTGCGAAGCACTCATACCGAGAAATAGGGACACCAGTCGAGCAAGTACGTAGCGTTATTTCTGACGTTGAAAGTGAAATCACTACAGGCACCGAAGGTCATGAAGGCGCCCTAGTAAACGCACCAAATGCAGCTATACTAGAATTCTGTAACAAGGGAGAGCTCTCAGATGATGATCGAGATATGCTCTTTGCAGAAGTCGACTTGATGAAAAAGAGACTCGAAATTGATTTCGATATGGATCGTTCATATCCTTACTTTGAGGAGGGACCCGAGCATCGTGATCTCATCCCAGGGATATCGTTTGAAAAGTCATTAATGTACGGACTTATATGATAAACTATCCAGTAAATTCAAGCATCTTTACGGCAGCCTTCTCATGGGCTGCCTATTTTTATGCAGATCTAGTACAGAATACAGTTCCTATACTAAAAGAGTATCACTTACATGATACTCTTTTCTTATGGGTGGCCATCATTACAACAGTCTAGACGTAGCGGTCTGTGTTCGAACATATGGTCTCATAGAAATCCTTTAGAGATGCAGATAACCTAGTTGTGGATCACGCCACGAATGCGTGAGGAACCTGCATAAAAGAATTTTGAGATGAGACTGATGGAAACACCCTTTCTCTCTTTTTCTTTCTTCTCTTCTTTCTTTTTCTCTCTTTGCCCTTTAATACTGTAATCATACACAATTATGTATGCAATTGGAATAGATATGAGCAAGGATACCTTCCATGCTTGTTTTAAGGATGACTTCGTCAAGGTTTTTAAGAATACTGATGAAGGTATTGAACAATTTATGACACTTATGGAAGACCTTGGACTCTCTCATAAAAAAACAAGGGTTGGGGTTGAAGCGACAGGGGTGTACCACCTACTACTCGCAGTTACCCTCACAGAACACAGTTGGGATCTTTATGTGATCAATCCCTTAGAAAGTCATAAGATGATCACCAGCAGCCTTCGTACCGTCAAGACAGACACAAAAGATGCAATCAAGATCAGAGAGATGATCATT
>Ga0209187_1002292_pt1 | contig 18629 bp, 14 predicted proteins | sample BantaG_FD_187430 | JGI IMG/M metagenome (GOLD analysis project Ga0209187, IMG submission 187430) | Marine algal microbial communities from Bantry Bay, Ireland - BantryBay_4 metaG (SPAdes) (version 2) | ecosystem: Host-associated > Algae > Red algae > Unclassified | place: Bantry Bay, Ireland...
CCTGTCAATGGAATCGCCACTCCAACCTTATCCAATATCGGTAGCAGAGCCGCTGCTGTTTTCCAACTAAAAAACACTATCGCCAATAAAACTGCAATCGCTCCCCCATGACTCGCCAGCCCCGAATACCCCACAAACTCAATTCCGGCACCACTCCACCGAAACGGCAACAGCATCTCCAAAGGCCGCGACAAATAGTAATCCGGTTCATAAAACAAACAATGCCCCAATCGCGCGCCTAACATTGTACCAACAAAAATATACATGGCCAGCTTATCGATATGTTCTACCGACAAACTTTCGCGAATATATTGTCGCTTCACCCAGACATAGCCCAACATTAGGCCAGTAGCAAACAACAAACTGTAATACCATATAGAAACTCCACCAAACAATTGGTAAAGTTCTGGATTTAAATCCCAGACCATATTTTTTATTTTTTTCAGCGTAGCTGAATTATTGAGAAAGAAGTTGAAGACGTTGAAGTCAAAGTCAAAGTCAAAGTTTTCACTTGATCGTGGTCATAGGGCGAATGCCCTATTCCATTGATTTATTCCCTTTGGGGAAAGTACGTTAGCGGTTTATTTTTTTTCGAAGAAAAAAATAAACACCTCTGCGCCTCTTCTGCGTCCTACTTACGTTAGCGGGCAAACTCAGCGCCTCTGCGCCTCCGCGTTCGAAACCACGTTCGAAACCGTGTTAGAAACCGTGTTAGAAACCACGTTAGAAACCGCGTTAGAAACCGTGTTAGAAACCACGTTAGATAAAAACTCATATTAATGTCACAGCTCGGCAATCCCTTTGCTTCGCGATAGTGCTTACCGATCTTTAGAACACGATATTGTCACAGCTCAGCAATCCCTTTGCTTCGCGATAGTGCTTACCGATCTTTAGAACACGATATCAGCCTCCATAACAACAAGTAACCATCATCATCAAAGCAAACCATCCGGCATCAAGGCTTTCAGGTTGGATCTTTCGTTGTTCGTTTCGCCGTTTCGCTAAAAGCGTATTCAAACTCACCTTATACATCCAGGTACTTACTTTCGAATCACCTCTTGATAGAAGGCCAGGCTTTCCATAATTGTACCAGCACATCTTGTCGCGCATCTTTCCGATCTTCCGTTTGAGCATAGTAAAGACTACACAGACTATGGACAATGCCCTGATGTTCTTCCATTACTTTTAAAAATGCAGCCTTTTTATTCATATTCATATTCTAATGCACATTCAATATCATAAGTATTCAATTAACCAAAAACGTCACAAGCCTCTCTAATTATTTTCTCAATCCTGTGCCCTTCCCTATTAAAAACCTCCTTTCTCAACCTTTATTTCATCTAGATTAGTCTACCTCCTGCGCAAAACTGTCGCCCGACTACCATTCCCTCCCTTTTCACATAATAAAAAACAAGATACAAGAACATTGATTCAGAATATTTCTAATTTCAAGAAATATAACACCAATTAACGAGAACAAACCTACATGGCAAATCCACTCAACAGAAAAGGTTACGAATACCTCCGCTTCCGTGCCTGGGAATTGCATCAAAAAGGATGGAAACAAATCCAAATCGCAGAAGCATTAGGTGTCAACCAATGCACTATTAGCAAATGGATTCAAAAGGCATCCAATCAGGGAATCACCGCCCTTTACACAAAAAAAGCGGCTGGTCCTCAAGCTAAAATGACTCCCGAAAACATCAGCCTCCTAAAAAAACATATTCAGGCAGGTGCTCAGTATCACGGCTATCCCAATAATGTCTGGACCAACTCGCGCATCCAAAAAGTCATTGCCGAACTATTCCAAATCAACTACTCCGTACAACATGTTGGCCGTATTATAAGGACGCTGAATACTCAATGTTAGTTGCTGGATCACTTGTAAATATGCATCCGTCTGCCCAAGTTTCAATACATTTTTTTAACAAAACCTAATTCTTAATTATGAAAAAGACACTCCACCTTATGCTCGAAATTTTATCCAGATATGGATTCTCCTGGCTCCAAAAACCAAAGGCCAATGCCCTGGTGTTACAACAAAGCAAGAGGCCTTTCCTACTTGTACCTGCACTACTCCTTCTACTCTCTTCTTTTAGTATGACGAGTCATGCACAAATCGTTATCAACGAGATTTTACCTAATGGTTCTGTAGAATTGAAAAACGTTGGAACCTCTATGACCAACGTTGGCTCTTATTGGCTTTGCGATTTTCCGGCCTACCAACAAATTAGTAATTCTACTATTGAATGTGGCAACATGATGATGCAACCAGGTGACCTTTTGGTTGTAAATGATTTTAATACCATTGATGCGGCTGATGGCGAAATGGGATTGTACACCGTCCCGAGTTACTCTGATCCGAATGCGATCATTGATTATGTCGAGTGGGGATCTACCGGCCATCAAAGGTCTTCTGTAGCCGTTGCTGCAGGTATTTGGACTACGGGTGATTTTGTAGCAGCATTCGGTGCTGGCGAATCACTTGAGTATGACGGAGATGGAAATGGATCGGCTGATTTTTCAGCACAGCCCACCCCAACTATTTGTGCAGAAAATGGAGAAACTGCCTGTGATGTATTCGGAGGTAATATTAGCACCACTGACCCTACAGAAATTTGTGCAGGTGATGGTATTGGTGATCCAATCGATGTCACCCTTGAGGGAAACTTTGGAACCAACTCAACCTGGATAATCACGGACGATGCACTTACTATTCTAGCATTACCCATGGCGCCTCCATTTGATTTGGAAGACGCTGGTTCTGGTATTTGTTTAATCTGGCACCTTAGTTTTGAAGACGGCATTGAAGGACTGGTTGTTGGTGGTAGTGCAGTCGACCTGGAAGGTTGTTTAAGCCTTTCTCCCGATCCAATTGCAGTTACTCGCTTTGGTGTCGATGGTGGTGAATTGGAAACTACGAATGGTCTAACCGAACTGACCATTTGTGCTGGTGACGGCAACACGGACGCTTTTGACGTAAACCTTACAGGTATACAAGGCATGAACTCCGGGTGGGTCATCACTGATGCGAGTGGAGAAATTTTAGGACTTCCTGCCGGACCTCCATTTGATTTGGAAGATGCGGGCGCGGGTAATTGCCTGGTATGGCATATTAGTTTTCAAGATAGCCTGGAAGGCGCAGTAGTTGGCAACAATGCCAGTGACCTCGTAGGTTGTTTTGATTTGTCAAACCCAATCACGGTTACTCGTTTGACGGGTGCAGATTGTGATACCTCATGTGATGTTGAAGGGGGTCAATTAGCTACGGCTGGTGGTATGACTGAACTGACCATCTGTGCTGGTGATGGCATCTCAGATGCGTTTGACGTAACACTTACTGGCAATTCAGGGATGAACTCCGGGTGGGTCATCACTGATGCCGATGGAAATATTTTAGGTTTACCGATGGCTCCTCCTTTTGATTTGGAAGGTGCGGGCGCTGGTGTTTGTAGTGTATGGCACATCAGCTTTGAAGATAGTTTGGAAGGTGCGGCAGTTGGCAACAATGTTAGTGCCCTCGCAGGCTGTTTTGATTTGTCTAATCCGATTGTCGTAACTCGCTTGACGGGAGCAGATTGTACGACTACTTGTGCTGTAGAAGGTGGTACCATCACAACGAATGATCCAACGGACATCTGTGTTGGTGATGGAAATTCTGACGCAATCAATGTGGACCTTAGTGGAAATACAGGAATGAACTCCAGCTGGCTAATCACAAATGAAGACGGACTAATCCTGGCGATGCCGCTTGGTTCTCCATTCGATTTTGAAAATTCTGGTGCTGAAGGAACCCTATTGATTTGGCACCTGAGCTTTGAGGATAGCTTGGTAGGTGCTGAGAATGGCAACAATGCATTAACGGACTTGGAAGGTTGCTTCAGCTTATCAAATCCAATTACGGTAGTGAGAACTTACGTAAACGGCGGTGACTTAACAACGGCAGATGGTGCCACTGAAATAACCATTTGCGCAGGCGACGGTAACTCAGATGCTTTTGATGTAAATCTTACCGGCCATGAAGGTACGAACTCTGCATGGGTCATCACTGATGCTGATGGAAATATTTTAGGCTTACCAATGGCTCCTCCATTTGATTTGGAAGGTGCGGGTGCTGGTGCTTGTCTGGTATGGCACCTGAGCTTTGAAGATGGTCTGGAAGGTGCTGTTGTTGGCAACAATGCCAGCGATCTCGTAGGTTGTTTTGATTTGTCAAACCCGATCACCGTTATTCGCAATGGTGTTGAAGGTGGTGTATTGGAGACTACGGATGGTGCCACTGAATTGACCATCTGTGCAGGCGACGGAATCTCAGATGCTTTTGACGTAAATCTTACCGGTAATACAGGTATGAACTCGGCATGGGTGATCACTGATGGAAATGGAAATATATTAGGCTTACCAATGGCGCCTCCATTTGATTTGGAAGGTGCAGGTGCTGGTAACTGCCTCGTATGGCACCTGAGCTTTGAAGATGGCCTGGAAGGTGCTGTTGTTGGCAACAATGCCAGCGACCTCGCAGGTTGTTTTGATTTGTCAAACCCGATCACGGTAACTCGTTTGACGGGTGCAGATTGTAATGTAGGAGTTGATGTTGAACTGGATATTACGGTTGATAATTTGCTGTATGATCAATACGATCATGTGGTTTATACAGTTACGATAAGCAACGCTGGTACTGAAACTGCGACTGGCGTAACGGTTGCTGCTGGCTTGCCAAATGGAATGGTTTATTCTGATCACGATACCGACAAAGGTTCGTACAGTCTTTTTTTCGAAACCTGGACGGTTGGGTCATTGGATGCTGGTGAAACGGCAACTTTAGAGTTAGATCTCTTTACATTGGTTGAGGATGTAGACATCATCAACTTTGTACAAGTCATGACAACCGATCAGGACGACAGTGATGCTACACCAGGTAATGATACTGATGAAACGCCAGATGAAGACGACGAAGCAGCTGTGACGGTCACTCCTATCAGCAATGGTGGAACCGGAACAGGTATAGGTGATGCCGATCTTTCACTAGAAATTTCCGTTCCGAATAACTTGTACGAACAATACGAACACAGCTTCTGGACTTATACTGTAACGAACGACGGGCCAGACGAAGCAACTGGAATCATAGTAAGCATTGCGGAGCCATCCGGGTTTAAGCATACTGGTGACGATGCAGCTGTTGGTGATTACAATGACTGGTTTGAAGAATGGACCATCCCTTCTTTAGCTTCAGGTGCAACGGCAACGCTTGTCATCGACTTCTATGCAGTAACGGACAATCCTACTACCCACTTCGCTCAGATTATGGTAGCTAATGAAAACGATCCTGACTCTACTCCTGGTAATGATACGAATGACGTAGCAGATGAAGATGATGAAGCTTCTATCACAGTGACTGAAGTAGAAGGTTTTGCTGGCAGTGGAGGAAATGCTTCTACTAATAGTGCCAACAACAGCTCTGTTTCTTCAGCATTTACGCTAAGTAATTTATATCCAAACCCAGCGACTGATCAGATTACATTGCTCGTCGGTAGTGCTGTAGATACAGAAACGATGGTACAGATTTTCAACTTACAGGGAAGTCTGCTAATGCAGCAAACGGTTTCATTAACGACTGGAACTAATACAGTGGAACTAGGTATTACTGAATTGTCGGTAGCGACTTATATTGTTAAGCTAACAGATACAGATGGCCAGCAAGCGTATAAGAAGTTTGCGAAAGTGCAAAAGTAATTAGAGTTTCCCGAATTTTGAGTCTGCTATCAGGTCTCAGAGTTCGGGATTTTTTTTTGTTGGGCATAAGATTTTGTACTATCCTACCGTTTTAGCCTGTAATTGTCCTTCATCAGCTTGTGGGACTGTTGTGCATATTTAAGCTTCTTACCAGGGTCTGCGAGGGATAATGGTATTTTAGTGTGACTTACCCCCTCTTTTATCCGTCTAATTTGAGAAGATTTAAAGATAAATTAACAGCTAAAAGCTTGAAATTCTCCTGAAGTCGCCATAGATTTGTATTATAATTATGAGCTATACATCAGGAATTTAATTGAGTATTAGCGGATAATCCTCTAAGCTATCTTGAGCCCCCCTCTCTCTCCCGTTTAAATCAAATTGAAACACCGTTTTCCGTACACGTTCCAATTACCTCCTAAGCATTACAAACTCCCTTTATTGGGAACAGTATTTGTGCATTAATCTGCAAATCTTATTCAATGCAACAACTTAAGAATCGCGTTAAATCGTCTAAACTGCTCAGTTCCTTTGCTCATTTTGCATTGAAGCCGCGCAATCAGTATCGACCACGTTGGTGGGTACGGAACCTTTTGAACCCTTTTAAGCATAAAAGAGGTAAAGGGACCGTTATTTGTCGATATACCCGGATGGACTTAATGCCTTATAATCAGTTCGAAATTGGTGATAAGTGTCTGGTGGAAGATTTTGCAACCATTAACAATGCGGTGGGAGATGTATTTATTGGAAATCGTTCATTAGTTGGCTTGTCCAGTGTAGTGATTGGTCCGGTAACGATTGGTGAAGATGTGATGCTCGCACAGCACGTGGTTTTATCAGGTTTGAACCATAGCTATCAAAATACAAGGTTACCGATTAAAGATCAGCCAGTGACGACGCATCCAATTATAGTAGAAGATGGCGTTTGGATTGGTGCCAATGCAGTAATTACTGCGGGGATTAAAATTGGAAAGCATGCCGTAGTAGCCGGTGGAGCAGTTGTGATAAAAGACGTTCCAGCCTACTCTGTTGTTGCAGGTAATCCGGCAAAGGTAATAAAGCAGTACAGTTTTAAGACCGATAATTGGGAGCGTGTAAAATCGGATAATCTGTATTCGGTTACTGAGTTGAGAGTTTAAGCAGGTAGTCAAATTAAAATGAAAGGTAACTGTTCAGTTACTTTACTATTAGCTGTTGGCTGTTGGCTTCCCTCAATCGCGAGTAAATCGCGTTAGATGGAAGCCAACAGCCAACAGCTGAATAGTTACATTGCGTTTTAATTTTGATTGGGCACTTAAGCCACTCCTACTATTTCTTTTTCTTTTTCTAAAGCTAATGGATTTTCTTTTGGCAAGCGAATGATAAAGGTGGTGCCTTTATTTTTGTGAGATTCCAGGGTTATATCTCCTCCATTATGTAGTACAATCTTTTTACAGATCGCTAATCCGATTCCGGAACCGGCATACTCACCTTGGGTGTGTAGTCGGGAAAACATTTCAAATACCTTATCGAAATATTGAGGGTCAATTCCAATACCATTATCCTTTACCCGGATCAGGACATCATCACCTATTATTTTTGAACTGATTTGTATCGTAGGTTCAGCATCCTCGTTGTATGTAATACCATTGCTAATCAGGTTTTGAAAAAGCATAACCATCTGAGATTCGTTGCATACAATGTTTGGCAACTTATGAATTTGAATTTTTACACCTTTACTGTTGATCGTGTCTTGCAAATTAAAAATCACGCGCTTCATCAGGTTGTAAAGATTGGTTTCTTCAAATTCAACAAGCCCTCCTTTATTAATTCTGGAGTATTCCAAAATATCCTGAATCAGATTATACATATGCTTTGCATTGGAAGAGGCAATTTCTATGTACTCACGAAGTTCCGGCTTTGAATCGGCAGGTAATTTTCGATCCAGCAAATTGAGGAAACTATTGACATTTCGCAGGGGCGTTTTTAAATCATGAGAAGCAACGAAAGCAAACTTTTCTAATTCGATATTAGCGGCCTCCAACTTCTTGTTTTGGGCCACCATCTCCAATTGATTTCTGCTTAACTCAGTATTCTTTTCTTTCAATGAATCCAACAACCTGATGGCGTTTTTATTAAATTTTTCATTTTCCCTCAGCAGCATAATCGACATAATTAAAATAGTAATGGCCGAGAAGATAAACATAAAATAATAGGTAGACTCGCTCAAATTGTCTTTCAACATGGGTTCGTATCCGAAAATAAAATAAGCCTGTATACAAGTGTAACCAAGTATCACGGTAGAGTACAGTCCGATTTTGTCTGCCGTACTTTCATAAAAGATGTTCAAAAGTAAAAAGATAGCGAACAGAATAAACTCTCCTCCAAAGTTTCGGCCAAAGAGCAGGATGAGCGATAGGGATACCAAAATTCCCATCAAAGTAATGTACCAGCGTGCCACTTTATATCTTCTCAAATACTGAAAGAATAAAGTCATTCCCACCAAACAAAACGTACTAAACGAAATACCATAACCTATGGGATCATTCAGCATCACTTCATTCACCACTTTGAGGAAGATCCCAATCATCGTAATGAGCGTCACCTCATTCAACAGACGTATCCGCTTCCGTTCGGAATAGGATAGTGCTTCGTGGAGCCCAATTGATGTGATTTTCTTGAATAGACGGATCATTAGGTATATATGACAAAGATTGTACCCATTGATTTTTACTTGAAAAGCTCACCGATCCCGACGGACGGGGGGCTCCATGATCTTTGGGGGACTATTCTCTCAACTGTGTCTTTCAATCGAAACTTCAATCGAAATCAAAATCAAAAATTTCACTACTCCTTCGCCAGATCCTACGCCAGATCCTTCGCCAAGGCTTCGGCTCCTAAGAAAGGCTTCGGCTCCTGAGAAAGGCTTCGGCGTACGGGGGCGATTGGAAAAGCTCCGCTCATAACAAACAGATTGTCAGTCGAATAGGAGGATCACGGTCGATGTGTGCGGCGTAGGATCTGGCGAAGGAGTAGGTGCTTTTGATTTTGATTGAATTTTTGATGTTGATTTAAAAACCATCAGACACACTTAAATAGATACCCCCCAAAAGATGCTATGGAAAATGGTGATCGGTATTTGGAGGAGCTTGCTGGTCGGATGCTAGGGTGGGTTTGAATGGGGAATGGCTATTAAAAAAGCCATTGCCCGCAATTAAGCAGGCAATGACTTTTGTTTTCTGTATGGAGTAAAATTACGAGATGCCGGCCCTTCAAATGTTAAAGGCTCAATCGATGCGAATCAGATGATCCTGCATCTAGCATCTGGCAACCAGTACTAGTTCGCGATAGCTACACCATTAGCCATTTTCACTTCATGCTGAGGATAAGCCACTTTAATCTTATTTTGACCAAGAGCTGCCTTTATGTTTTTGTATGAACCAAAGTAAACGTCCCAGTAGTCACCAGTAGTCGCATAAGGACGTACGGCTAAAAGGATATTGTGTGCGTCAAATTTTTCGATTTCAACGGTAGGAGCTGGTGTAGTCATTACACCTGGAGTAGCTGCTAATGCTTTCATAATGATGCCCTGCACTTTGTCAAAGTCTTCTTCGTAAGGCATTGCAACGTTTAGGTCAACTCTTAATTTGTCGTAAGAAGAAAGGTTCGTAATCAAACCACTGGTCGCTATTCCGTTTGGAATAATTACTCGCTTGTTCTGCAAAGATTGTACGATGGTATTGAAAACCTGAATTTCTTCAACAGTACCTACAGTCCCTTGCATATCAACCAAGTCACCTACTTTGTAAGGCTTGAATAATAGAATCATTACACCTGATGCAAAGTGACCCAAGGTTCCCTGCAATGCCATACCGATAGCCAAACCAGCCATACCGATAAGTGCAATGAAAGAAGTCGTTTCGATACCAACCATACCAGCTACACTCATGATCAACATCACCTTAAGGATAACGCTGATTAGAGAGCTTAAGAAAGGTACCACATCCTGATCTAATCCAGCTTTGGTCATTCCTTTTTTAGCCATATTTACCAAAGCACCAATGATCCAAAGTCCAATAATAAGTACGAGAATTGCTCCGACTAACTTAGGAGCCCATGCAATGAGGATATCAACAAGTGTCCCCAACTTTTCAGTAATTAATTCCATTGTAAATTCTTATTTTGTTAAAAAAAAAGTTTGTTAGAAAATATACTCAAATAGCGGATAATCAATTAAAAAATAGATCGTTCAAGCAATTATCATCCAATTAGTACACATTTTAGACGTTAACATTCCCTTAAGGTAACGTTTAGCAAATGTTAACATTCGTTTTTTTTTAAAAAAACGCCTCCTCCAAAAGTAGTTTTAGTATATTTCTTGGGTTAACTTTGAACAAACATGCTACGTGCTGGTTACCAGACTATCATTTAAAACTCATATCATGAAAACTAAAACAACCCACCTTTTTTCTTCTCTTGTGCTTAATTCTTAGCGGCTTTTTTGCTAATGCGCAGCAAGAGGAAACCCTCCTTCTTCAAAGTCATTTGCTCAAGCAACATGCGATCGAGATAAATCTCCGTACAGAACAGGTTGCGCAAATCGATGCATTAGATCTTAAACTGCAGGAAGCTTACCATCATTTATACTCAAACACTGAAAATGGTGAAGTAGGTTATAGCGAACCAGAATATAAAGCCATACAGGAGCAGCATACTGCTATAACCAATCAGCATAGCAACCGCTTAAAAGCTATCATTTCTGAAAAGCAATTTGCTCAACTCGAAACTGTAATAGAAGCACAAAAACTGGAATTCGAAATCCAGAATCGCGAAAATCAAAAACAGTATTACACCTCTGGTATCTGGGAAGATATAAATTTGAGTACTGAACAAATTGAGGCCATTCTAGATGCGACTGATGCATTAAATCGGGGTGACGGTGATTTATACATTGAACATGAAGAAGACCCTCAGCAAATGACTATTGATGAAATTTATGACGACATCCTTACTGAAGAACAGTATTCGTTATATCTGGCAGATATTGAAGCTAAAAAAAGAGAGCAGATTGACAAAACAATAGCAAAAATGGATGAGGTGCTACCTCCTCTTGAAGCCCTTGTCCTTTATTTTGAAGAGGAAAGTTTTCCAAAACATCAGGCATTACGTGCCAGACTGGAAGCTAAAATTTCTGCCCCTGACCGCGTTTACATCGAATCGATTCGAACACAAATTCAACGAATGTTTGAAAATACGATTATAAGAGAAATGAGAGAAGATCAGTCTCTCTATAAACAAGATCCTGAAATACAATCGCGTTTAGACCGACTGACTGCTTCCTTGTCTCAGATTTTAGACATGCAGATGGTGCCTATTTTTCTGATGATGGTTGGAGAAAAGTTTAGTGAAGAAATGCCTTACTCTGGGGAAGAGTTAAAGAAATTGGTTGAGACCTACAGCGCTGACATTGAACCATTGAGAGAAGAAATAGCCGTCTTAAAGAAAGCGGATTATGCTAAAGAGCAGGCATTCATTTTTAGCATTATTCACTCTGAGAAAGAAGCAAAGCAAATGATTGACAGAATCAATCTCATTGATATGACGGGAACGCCAATGGGGCCGGGCCCCAACCAAAAAGACCTGCAACTCATTAAAGATCTTTCTTTTTTACTGATTCCGGTTAAAGAAAAGCAATTGGACAACAACAATTCTCTCACCGGCAAAGAATCATTTCGGGTATACCCCAGCCCTTCCAAAGGCCAACATACACTGGAGCTAAATCTGATTGCTGAAGATAAAATCAAAGTGGAGTTACTCGATCATTCTGGTAAGACGATACAGATTGCACATCTAGGAGGATCACGGTCGACGTGTGCGCCGAAGCCTTGGCGAAGGAGTAGGGACTTTTGATTTTGATTGAATTTTTGATTTTGATTTAAAAACCATCAGACACACTTAAATAAATACCCCCAACTCTTGTGGCACACCCGAAAACTGGCGAGCCAACGACTCAGCGCTTGACTGCAACAACAAGCTTCCTTTTCCCTTTTCCGCAAAATAAAGTCTGCATATTCTAAATGAATCTCAACTGTCTGTTGATTGGCAACCGGTCCCTTTGCAGTAAACTCCAGTGCTTTTTCAAAAGCCCCTTCCGATTTTTGTACACCCCGTATTTGAAAATAAAGGAGCCCCAGGTAATAGTACAATTGTCCTTCCACCCCAAAGTATCTATCTGCCAGCGCATTGAAATGTGTCCCTACCGTAGACCTTTCGGGCGTCCGACAACTCCTCACTCCTCCCCCAACAGCGTCATCACCTCCTTCATCTCTTCCGGATCGTTGACATTGCGCAATGCGTTGGGGTTTTCTGCATGAATAATTTGAACATCGGTATTAATTAAAACCTTGCGGGGGCAGGAATAGCCTTGCGCCAAAAAGCGCAATAACTCGGGGTAGCTTCGCGGCTCCCAAAGTGTGACGAGTGGCTCCGGAAAATCATTAGGTGCACTTTGAAATGCTGTTGCTATTTTGGATGGATTGCGACTGGTCAGCAATTGCAAAATGGTACCTCTATCCAGCAAAGGATAATCGCAAGCCACTACAAACCAGGCATGGTCCGGTCGCTCCCGAAAGGCACTTAACAGTGCACCAAAGGGACCAAGATTAAAAAAAGTATCCGGAATAGAAGGCAATTCATTGATGCTTCTCAGTTGATCCTGGCGACAGGAAATAAAAACATCTTCACAAAAGTTTTTCAATAACTTATGCAGGTAGTCGCGATGCGGCATACCGCGGTAGCTGATGAGCCCTTTGTCTTGTCCCATCCGGGTGCTTTTGCCACCAGCCAGAATTAGTCCGGAGATGGGCGGTGTACGTTCTTCCAACTGCTCTTTCAGGTAAACTGAAATGAGTTTGGTTTCTGTTGTTTTATAAACAGGTATTTCGTTCAGGTTTTCGATTTTACTTTTCAGAAAATCTGGAATCTCTGTCTCTTCCCCTTCCAACAGAATCATGGTTACATCAGTCAGACGATCTAATTTCTTTTGCAGGGAGTCAAACTTTCGTGGATCAACCACTACAATTTGCTTGCGTGCTGAGAAGTGGTTACCATTGACCAGTACCACATCTGCTCCGTTGAATTGCGTTCGAAATTGATAGGTATCGTAGTTTGCCCTTTCGGTAAAATTGTGGTAAGCAATCTTATCGGTGTACTCCATGTAGGCACCAGAGCTCATGGCATCATGGCTTTTATGCTCCGCTGCTTCATCAGCAGATTTGTGATCTGCATCCGCGTAAGCAACTTTGAATTTTTGCGATAATTTTTCGATTACTTTGTGCGCCATCTTTTTAATGTTTCCGCAAGGCGTACCGATGATCGCCCATTCGTTGCGTGCAAAAACGCCGAGATCTGGTCGGACTATTTTTGCATGTTTTTGGTGTGGTTTGTTATTCATTTGCTCTTTTAAAATCTTTTTTTCCTCCCGTCTTTTCCATCAGCTTCGTTTCTTTAATAATTATGTGGTGCGAAAAAGCTTTGCACATATCGTAGATCGTCAGGGCAGCAACGGTTGCGCCAGTAAGCGCTTCCATCTCTACTCCGGTTTTGGCGTGTAAAGAAGCCACACAATCTATCACGATTTCTTTTTTATCATTCCATTCAATACTTACCTGACAGTTATCCAAACCAAGTGGATGGCACAATGGAATCAAATCTGACGTTTTCTTTGCCCCCATTATACCTGCCAGTATCGCCGTTTGAAAAACGGGTCCTTTTTTATTGTTAAAACCATCTGCTTCGAGGCGTTCGATTATTTCTTCGTCGAGTACTACGATGGATCTTGCACGGGCTGTACGGCTGGTTGCCTGCTTTTCTCCCACGTTGACCATGGATGGTTTGCCGTTATCGTCTAAGTGTGTGAATTTTTTTTTCATTTTTTTATTTCATTGCCTTCTAACTTGGATGGGACACGGATTTGGCGGCCTCCGTGCTTCTACGCTGAAGCTTCGGCGAAAGCGTTCGGCCAAAGCCTATGGCGGCGGACCATTGAACGGCCTCCGTCGGCCAAAGCCCTATGGCGGCGGACGATAAGGACGGATTTTTTCCTTTGAGCTTAAGCCCTCTAACTAAATTTACTTAAGAAAATCCGTGTAAATCAGTTAGATCCGTCAAATCTGTGTCCCCTCCTTCTTAATGCAGGCTTACGCTACCACTCCTTCAAAAACCAAAATTGCTTTACCACAAAGCCATACATCCGTAACGCCTCTATCAACGTTTGGTTTAAAACGCACTTCCAAATCTCCGCCTTTTGTTTTTACGGGGACGGTAGTTGGAGTGCCTGTTGGATTGCCCATGTAGTGTGCGATGGCACATGCCGTTACGCCAGTTCCGCAGGAAAGGGTTTCATCTTCTACCCCACGTTCGTAGGTGGCCACCAAAATACCAGCCTCCGTTTTTTCTACGAAGTTGACATTGATCCCTTCTTTTTTATAAGTTGCTGAGTAGCGAATGGCCTGACCATTTTCAACCACGTTGACATCATCCAGGTCTTCTACGAAAATAACATAATGAGGCGAACCGGTATCGAGCACATAATAATCTTCACCGCTTTCCCCAAAAGCAACATCCTGCATTTTTAGTTCTACCCCATTCTCATCGTCAACTGTTGCTGCATGGTCTCCATCAATTGCCAGAAACCGGCAATGCTTGTCTATAATTCCCAGCTTTTTAGCGAAAGCGGCAATACAACGACCGCCATTGCCACACATCGTACTGATGCGACCATCGGAATTGTAATAAACCATTTCGAAATCATAGCCTTTCTTGTTTTGCAAAAGGATTAATCCATCTGCTCCAATTCCAAAACGACGATGGCAAAGTCTTTCGACTAAGGCAGTATCTTCTTTTGGAAAAACCTCCTTACGATTGTCGATGATCACGAAATCGTTGCCGGTACCCTGATATTTGTAGAATGGCATTTTCATAAATTAGGTTTCTGTTTGGAAAGACGGAAGTCCGAAGTCCGAAGCTCACTCGATGGCGCTGAGCTACTCGTTCAAGTAAAAAATTCGTATGCTAATTCGCGTTCACATTCTAATTCAATTCGTTTCTGTTTTTCTTTCTGTAAATATAGGGATTTTTAAGGAGTCAGGAGTGAGGGACAGGGGTCAGTTTTTCAGCAATCGCGTAGTCACGATAACGGGCCTGACTCCCGATACCTGACTCCTATTTTATCCAATAAAAAATCCCGAACCTGCATTCATACAGGTTCGGGACTTTTGAGGTCGTCCGTTTTCTACAATCGCGTGTTCAAGATAACGGCCTGACTCCTGACACCTCACACCTGACTCCTCTCTTACTTAGCAATAATCAACTTCTCAACCGCCTTACCAGTACTAGTAGTTAACTCTAATAAATAAGCGCCTTTGACAAAGTCATTTACAGGAATATTCAAGTTAAATGATTGTCCATCAACTTGACGATTGTAAACTTCTTTACCTGTTAGTGAATAAATTTTAACGGTCGTTTCCTGTGTCAGATCGTAATCAACTGATAAGTTGACAAAGTCAGTCGCAGGGTTAGGAGTTAAAGTTAAGCTATTCAAACCAGCGATTGTATTTACAGATTCAGTGATATCGTTTATAATTGGAAAAGGTCCAAGGTCTGCAGAACAACCGGAAGCGTCAGTAACCGTACAGGAGTAATCCCCTTCTGATAGGTTGGAGATAGAGGCATTGGTTTCTCCATTACTCCAAAGATAATCATAAGGAGCTGTTCCTCCAGTAGCACTCAAGCTAATTGATCCATTGCCGTCGCCGTTCATTTCATTGTCACCAACCATAGAACCAATGTCTGGCAATTCCAGACAAATATTGCCCTCAACAAATGCAGGAGTAAATTCTTCAACATCAGCACCTACTTTATGCGTAAACTCTACAATGGTTGGATTACCGTCAAATGTGATAGCGCTGCATTCTCCCAGATCTCCGATTACATCAAAAGAGACCGTGAAAACAACTTCGTCATCCAGAGTCACTCCATCAAACATAGGAGATGGATCGTACCAGGAAGCTCCGACATAACCACTAGGTGCGCCACCTGTACCAAAAAATATTTGATTGAAAATCGGATTACCGGGAGTAGTTCCTGTAAAGTTCAAAACTTCAGGATCCCAGTGCATAGTAAATTGCATGCTGATAACCAATTCCCAGTTCATTGCTTTTATCTCAACATCTATGGTATTATCGGGACAAGAAGTAACACTTACGGCCTCAAGCCCCATATCCTGAGCTTGTAAATTGCCTAGAGTCATGGAGACTAAAAGGAATAGGAAAAATTTCTTTAAGAAAGTAAAATTGTTCATGGAGAATAATTTTAGAATGAGTGTAAAAAGGTTTAAGAAATCATCTGTTTTTGAGAACAGACCACAACTTTTATTGAATTCGGATTATAATGGTATGTAAAGATACGTAATTCTGATTTAAGGAACTAAGGAACTATATTGAAAACAATACTGCTTAGTTATTAAGTTTCATGAAAGAATCTCTCTCAATCTGCATCTGTTCCTGGTTCTTTTGATAAGTTTCGGGATCTATAGTCGCATATCGAATGGCGATCAGGATTCCGAAAAATGCTACAATTCCAATAGAAATACGGGTAAATTTCTTGCCCCAGATGTTACCAATGTACTTACCGTCCCACGGCTCCCAGGGCATTTCACGTTGATTCTTTGACATGGTTTGGTTATTTTATATATGAAAAAATGTGCCACTTTATAAAGAAATTAACTTTTTAAAACACATTGCAATTATTTCTATTTATTAGTTCCTCAGCTTAAAGCACTATACCGCTAAAACAACACGTTAATATTTCATGACCATTTATAGCCATATCTCAAAATTATTCATTGGCTTGCTGATTGTATGTAAAAAAATACGATTTATTTTAATTCGTAACTATTCAGCAGTACCTGCTTTAGGACGGAAGACCGAATACAGAAGTTTCCCGCTAATGTAGGTCCCCAATCGTTTTATGTTAAAGGAAAACTTCGGTCCCCGAGTTTTCGGGGCAGGCTTTCGGTCTCCCGTCTTCGGTCAAACTGAGTAGTTACTTTAATTCTTAATCTATTTTCTACCGACACTTCGTCGATAATACATTATAGGTTTGTAAGATATAAGGAATAAATCAGGTATATTGTGAAAGTAATCAGTCTGCTTAAACAATAGAGTGGTTTTTAGGTTTACTACACAAATATACAAGGAAGTTGTTTAATCTCTTATAGAGAAAAACTTATGTCCTAGAAATTTACTTATCTTAATTCAAAAAAGTGCTACGAGTAGAAGCAAGAAAACTTTAACTGCATATGAAAAATCTGGGACCAATAATTCTAGCCTCCGTGCTAAGCGCCCTTATCACAATTGTTGCCTACCGTTATTTTGATCCTCCTGTCAAAGAAGTCATTATTCAGGAATCGGCTCCTGCCCGATATACCAACCTCAATGAAGAGGACAGTGGGGCCAATAATAGTCAAAGAAAATTCCTTTCCTCCTCTCCTACTAATTTCATAACTGCTGCTGAAGCGGTGACACCAGCGGTGGTGAACATCAAAGCTTCTGTTGGCACTGACAATGATTGGTGGGGCGGTGGATTCAATGGCTCTTCCGGTTCTGGTGTAATCATCTCTTCTGATGGCTACATCGTCACCAACAATCACGTAATTGAAGATGGAAGAACCATAGAGGTTACGCTCGACGACAAACAACAATACGAAGCAGAGGTCATTGGCTCTGACCCTTCCACTGATCTGGCCTTGCTTAAAATAGAAGCAACAAGACTTCCACACCTGACCCTTGGCAACTCCGATTCGATTCGGGTGGGTGAATGGGTGTTGGCTGTTGGAAATCCATTCAACCTTGCTTCTACCGTTACTGCCGGAATTATTTCTGCAAAAGGTCGTAGCATCGATATTTTGGATGATGCCTATAAAGTGGAATCTTTTATTCAAACAGATGCCGCCGTTAATCCTGGCAACTCGGGTGGTGCATTGGTCAACACGAATGGAGAATTGATTGGCATCAACACGGCTATCATTACGCGTAGTGGTCGGTACGAAGGTTATTCATTTGCTATTCCATCGAATCTTGCTAAAAAGGTGATCAGTGATATCCGCGATTACGGAACAGTACAGCGTGCCATTCTTGGTGTAAGCATTGATCCGGTGACTTCCGAACTGGCTAAAAATTTGGGACTCAAATATGTAGAAGGTATTTATATAAATAACGTTACCGAAAACAGCGGTGCACAAGAAGCGGGCATCAAAAAAGGTGATGTTATTCTCAAGATCAATGGTGTCACCACGAAGTCAATCCCTGAGCTACAAGAGCAGGTAGCTCGTTTCCGCCCCGGCAAAACAGTGGAAGTGGAATACTTCCGCAACAAGAAAAAATATAAAACGGATGTACTCCTCAAAAATATTAGTGGTACCACTTCATTAGTTGGTGCAGGTACTGGCGGCAATTCGCTGGCCGAATCTCTGGGTTTTGAACTAAGAGATTTATCTGCTACTGAAAAACGAAAATTTGATGTAAAAGGCGCTTATGTTGTCAGCATCACCAGAGGCAGTAAAATTGATCGGACGAATATGGATCCGGGTTTTGTGATTACTAAAATTAATGACAAAAAGATTGGCAGTTTGGCAGATGCGATTAAACAACTGGAAATTATTTCTAAGGAAGAGAAGAAGAAGGATCGGAAGGTGATGTTGGAAGGAGTTTATGAGGGGTATCCTGATTTGTGGTATTATGCTTTTCCGATATAGTGATTAGTAGTAACCGGCAAATTTATATTGTGCGCTGTAATGTTGTGTCTCTTTTTGCAAGATCTAACGAAGTGCTCTTTTAACGTGTTTTTAAAACACATAGATT
>Ga0209187_1002293_pt1 | contig 18629 bp, 14 predicted proteins | sample BantaG_FD_187430 | JGI IMG/M metagenome (GOLD analysis project Ga0209187, IMG submission 187430) | Marine algal microbial communities from Bantry Bay, Ireland - BantryBay_4 metaG (SPAdes) (version 2) | ecosystem: Host-associated > Algae > Red algae > Unclassified | place: Bantry Bay, Ireland...
CGCAGATTGCGGATATGCGGGCGCAGATTGCGGCACGTGCGTTGACGCCGGATGAAGGCGTGCCCTATTTGGCTGACTATATATATAGTGCTGCTGAGCTGGAGCCTTATGTAGCGTGCCCGCATACGGTGGATAATGTGGTGCCGGTGTCCGCGCTTGCCGGGACGCGAGTGCAGCAGGCATTTGTGGGTACGTGTACAAATGGTCGGCTTTCGGATCTGGCAGCGGCGGCTGCGGCGGTGGCTGGGCGACATGTGGCTGCGGGTACTCGGCTGCTAATTGTCCCCGCGTCCAAGCAGGTATTGACCGAGGCGATGCGGCTGGGGTATATTCAAACTTTGCTGGATGCGGGTGCGGTGCTGGGCGTGCCGGGCTGCGGTCCGTGTATGGGCAATCATATGGGCATCCCTGCACCGAATGAGGTGACAATTTCGAGCGCGAATCGGAATTTTCAGGGCCGGATGGGGACGCGTGATGCGGATACGTTTTTGGCCAATGCGGCGGTGGTGGCGGCGTCGGCGATTGCGGGCGAGATTGTGGATCCGCGGGCGGTGTGAACAAAATTTGTTTCTAACGCTCTGCGTGGGAACAGACTATAGTCGCTCTGCCACGGATGCGGAGCGTCTACCTCTAGCATTTCACGCAGAACGTGAAACGAGAATCAAAAATGTTAACTGGTCGAGTTTGGAAGTACGGCAACGATGTCAATACGGATGTGATTTTTCCGGGAAAGTATACGTACACCTTGCGTGGACGGGATGAGATTGCCGCGCACGCGCTGGAAGATTTGGATCCGACCTTTGTGGGCGCGATGCAGGCGGGCGATGTGATTGTGGCTGGCCGCAATTGGGGCTGCGGATCGAGCCGTGAGCAGGCCGCGACCTGTTTGGTTTACAATGGCGTTGGCGCGATTGTGGCCGAGAGTTTTGGGCGCATCTTTTACCGCAACGCATTGAACAATGGGCTGCTGCTGATCGTTTGTCCCGAGGCGGCGCAGGCTATTGTGGCTGGCGAGTCGATCACGATTGATCCGCTGGCGAGTGTGATCCGTTGCAGGGCGGGAGAGTTTGCCTTTCCACCATTAAACGAGACGATTTTGGGCATTGTGCAGGCGGGTGGCTTAGTGAAATTTACAAAGCAAAAGTTGGCGCAAAAACAGGCACAAAAATTGGATTTGAGCGCGTGATGTTTTGGTTGCGGCAGCTTGTAATGCGTGTAGCCCATTGGGGACTGCTGCGAGTTTGGCGGTTGACCCGTCACTGATTTTCTTGGGAGGCGTTGTGGAGCGTGGCGAGACTGCTGTCGAGGCAGCGCGACGAGAGGCATTCGAACAAGTCGGCGCAACCTGCCACATCGAGCCACAGTTACTTGGAGTCTTTATGAGCCATAACCAATTTCAAAGCCATCAAATTGCGCTGTTTGTGTGCAACAATATTTCGCGAACGCAGCAGATCAATAGCTGGGAGAGTGAAGAGGGCCGAACATTTTCACTGACGGATTTGCCCAAAGGCGTTTGGCCGGATACCGAACGGTGCGTGGTGGCACATTTAGCGGGTGATGCCGCATCTGCGGGCGTATGGTGATTGGGTGGTTTTGATTAAGCGTTTGTTGATCCGTATTGCATATCGAATCTTGATGGTTAAGTGGTGGCTGACTCGCCCGGTAACGATGAGCGTGCGCATTATGTTGGTGAATAAGGGGCAGGTCTTGATGTTGCGCCATACGTATATGCCTTATTGGTTTTTCCCGGGTGGGTTGATTGACCGTGGGGAGACGGCTGTTGAGGCAGCCAAACGCGAGGCATTTGAAGAGGTGGGTGCAACTTGTCATAGCGAGCCGCGTTTGCTGGGTGTCTTTACGAATTACTATGAGTTTCAGAGCGATCACATTATTCTGTTTGTGTGTGAAGATTTTTCGCTTGTGCCCAGCCCCGATAAGTGGGAAGTTGAAGAGATTAGCGAGTTTCCGCTTATCGAGTTACCCGTAGATGTCTTGCCCGGTACTGAACGGCGGGTGGCAGCTTATCTATCTGGCGAAGCACTATCTTCGGGAGTGTGGTAAGAGTATGGTCGCTCAATTCAAACGGTTTGTCATGCGGATGGCGTATCTTGGACTAAAGACTAAGTGGTGGTTCACGCGTCCGATTTCGATGGGGGTGCGCATCATGCTGATTGATGATGAGCGTGTGATCATGATCCGGCAGACGTACTACAAGGATGGCTGGTATTTTCCCGGTGGGTTAGTGGATCGAGGCGAGACGCCGTTGGAAGCAGCCAAGCGTGAGGCATTTGAAGAGGTTGGCGCAACCTGCCACAGCGAGCCACGTTTGTTGGGCATTTTTACGCAATATGTAGAGTTTAAGAGCGATCATGTGGTGCTTTTTGTGTGCGATGATTTTTCGCTAAGCGAGAAGTCGGCTAGCTGGGAAGTTGAGCAGATCCAAGCGTTTCGGTTGACGGAACTGCCGAAGAACAGTTCGCCGGGTGGTCGACGACGTGTGGCGGAGTACTTGGACGGGGCGTTGCCTGTCTCGGGGATGTGGTGACGGGCTCTGATGTGGTGACGGGCTCTAAAGACAGTAAACAGTTATTAGTGAACAGTAACTGCCGAAGGTTGGATGTAGATGCACTGACAACCGCTACCGATTACAAAATTATTGGTTGCAAATGAGAGAGATGAGTTATCGAATTGCGTTGATTCCGGGCGATGGGATTGGAAAAGAGGTGGTGCCTGTAGCGCGGCGGGTGTTAGATGCGACGGGACTGACGATTGAGTTTGTGCCGTTGGCTGCTGGCTGGGAGGCATTTGAGCAGACGGGGATGGCGTTGCCCGATGAGACGCTGGCTGCGTTGAGAGAATGTGATGGCGCGCTCTTTGGGGCGGTGAGTTCGCCTAGTCAACGCGTGGATGGGTACAGCAGCCCGATTATTGCTATGCGTAAGGCGCTGGATCTGTACGCAAATGTGCGGCCACTGGTATCGCCGCTGAAAGCAGAAAATGGATCCGGATCCGCTGGGAATGCCGAGTATGGCCACCGCAGCACGCAACTTGCGCGTAGTCAACCCAATGTCGATATGTTGATCGTGCGTGAGAATACGGAGGGGCTGTACGTCAAGCGGGAACGACTCATCGACAATGGTGACACCGCAATTGCGGACCGAGTTATCACACGTCGGGCATCCGAGCGGATCGCACGTTTTGCCTATCAACAGGCGGTATTGCGGGCGAATGGGCGTGCGGATGGGGGCAGTCGGGTAACGGTTGTGCATAAGTCGAATGTGCTCAACGTAACGGATGGACTTTTCCGCGAGACGGTGTTGGCTGTGGCGGAAGAATTCCCTGCTGTGGAGACGGAAGAGCAGCTTGTGGATTCGATGGTCTACCGCATGATTTTGGAGCCGCAACGCTATGACGTGATCGTTGCGCCGAATTTGTATGGCGATATTTTGAGCGATGCGGGGGCGGCGCTGGTAGGTGGATTAGGGCTTGTGCCGAGTGCAAATGTGGGCAATACTTTTGTGTTGGCTGAGCCGGTTCACGGTAGCGCGCCCGATATTGCGGGACGAGGCAAGGCGAACCCGATTGCGACGATTCGAGCGGCTGCATTGTTGCTGGCGTCGCTGGGTGAGTTTGCCGCTGCCGAGCGGATCCAAGCGAGCGTGCAGCAGGTGTTGCAACAGGGACCGTGGTCGGCTGATCTGGGCGGCGATGGGTCGACGGAGCAGGTGGCTGATGCCGTCATTGGGCAGCTCGTGTAAGTGTTAAATTGTAAATAACCGCGAAGACGCAAAGGCGCGAAGAACTACAAAAGCAAAAACAGAACTACAAAAATATGAAATTGTAGAGAAGAGATATCTGACCTAATTGTGAATGTTTTTCTTCATTTTGTTTTTCTTCGCGTCCCTTCGCGTCTTTGCGTCTTCGCGGTAAAATAAATATTTATCGAATTAGAAACCTTTTGTTTTTTACCCAAAGTTTGGAGAACGAATTATGGAAACAGTATCCGGAACAGCAGAATGCGCAGAATGTTTTGGCGAGATCGAAATGAAAGATGTAATGCAAAATGAGATCGTTCAATGCTCTGATTGTGGCGCAGATTTAGAGGTGGTAAAGCTTGATCCGCTGACGCTAGAACTAGCCCCCGAAGAAGAAGAAGATTGGGGCGAATAGAATAATGAAAGTTGGTGTTTTGTATAGCCGCGTGCGAGCGGAAGAAAAATTGTTGTTTGAAGAATTCGATAGACGGGGCGTTGACTTTGATCTGATCGATGATCGCAAAATCGCATTCGAGATCACGCCCGGTCAAGCCTATGCTAGTCAATATAAAGATTACGACGTCATCTTCGAGCGCTGCATCAATCATGGGCGCGCGCTCTATAGCCTACGTTTATTGAATGACCGCGGTCTGCGCACGGTCAACACCGCACAGGTGGCGGACAATTGTGGCAATAAAATTCAGATGACGAGTGCGCTCTCTGCCTTTGGCGTGCCATCACCGCGAACCATCATCGCCTACACGCCCGAAAGCGCGCTGGAAGCTATCGAAGAGATGGGCTATCCCGTCGTGCTGAAACCCGCCGTGGGATCATGGGGTCGGCTGCTAAGCAAAATCAACGACCGTGAAGCGGCCGAAACTGTGCTCGAACATAAGGCCGTTTTGGGCAGCTATCAACACAGCATCTTCTACATACAAGAGTATATCGAAAAGCCAATGCGCGACATCCGCGCGTTTGTGATCGGCGACGAAACCATCTGCGCCATCTATCGCGGATCGCCTCACTGGATCACCAACACGGCGCGTGGCGGCGAATCGAGCAACTGCCCGGTGACGCCCGAACTGAACGAACTATGTGTCAATGCAGCCAAAGCAATGGGCGGCGGCGTAGTGGCTATCGACGTCTTAGAAGATCCAGATCGTGGCTTGCTGGTCAATGAGGTCAACTACACAATGGAGTTCCGAAACAGCGGGCTGCCCACCACGGGGGTCGACATTGCGGCGCTCACTGTGGACTTTGTCTTAAAAGTTGGAAAAGAGGGTTGGGCAGCGGCAAATGGGTGGGGGCGCGACGAATCAATACGCGAAGTTGCCCAAAACGCTTCGGTTTCACTTACTGGAGCCGATTAAAAAAGTATTGTAAACTTGATTTCAATATGTGGATAAGTGACCCGATACGGGTGATAGCTCCATTCTATTGGTGATAGATTCGCATAATCATAGTACTTCGGTACTGCTACAAAAACAAATAATCCTAAGAATGCTTTTTCGTATAGCTGAACATGACCAAAAAGATTAAAGTTTCGATTGTTGGGGCATCCGGTTATGCCGGAGGCGAATTGTTACGCCTTTTGCTCTCTCATCCCCATATAGAATTGGGCCAAGCAACCAGTGAAAGACATGCAGATTCATACATTCATTTTGTCCATCCGAATTTGCGCGGGCAACTAAAACAAAAGTTCGTCTCTGTGAACGACCTTGACCCGTGTGATCTCCTCGTCTTGGGTTTGCCCCATGGCGGCTCCATGCAGCGGATCGAACACTTTGCCGGATTGGCGGATCGCATTATCGATCTGAGCGCGGATTTCCGCCTCTCCGATTCGGCAGATTATATGGAGTGGTATGATCATAAACATGAGAATCCAGCCTGGCTGGAGAAATTTGTCTACGGCCTACCAGAAATTCACCGCGAGAAATTACGCAAGGCGAAGTATGTCAGCGGAGTAGGCTGCAACGCCACCGCAACCAATCTAGCCATCCGCCCGCTCTTTGTCGAGCAATTGGTTGACCCAACCCGCGATGTGATCTGCGAAGTCAAAGTCGGCAGCAGCGAAGGTGGCAACAAATCGAGCGACTCGACCCACCACCCCGAGCGGGCGCGCGTCATGCGCAGTTTTGCGCCAACCGGTCATCGCCACACCGCCGAAGTCATGCAGGCGATCCGCCCAACGGGGGATGTGCCAAACGTGCATCTCAGCGCCACCGCAGTCGACAATGTGCGCGGCGTATTAGCAACGGTCCATCTCTTTCTAAAAGAGGGGACCACCGAAAAGGATCTGTGGAAAGCCTATCGACGCACCTATCGGGATGAGCCATTTGTGCGCATTGTCAAAGAAAGTACAGGCGTCTATCGCTACCCCGAACCGAAGATTCTGGCGGGTAGCAACTACGCCGATGTGGGCTTTGAGCTGGATGAAAAAACGGGCCGCGTGGTTGCACTTTGCGCCATCGACAATTTGATGAAAGGCGCGGCTGGCACGGCTATCCAATGTATGAATATTATGCACGGTTGGGATGAGACAACTGGGCTAACTTTCCCGGGACTGCACCCAATTTAATCTTGAGGAACCCAAATGAGCCACGATATTCTCTACAATCCACCACCGCCCGACGCGGCAGCAAATATCCAAAAATTTTTGGAAAATGGTGGCGTTACCGGCTGGTTCGATGATCTATACGTTCGTGCGGATGGTGACGCAACGAACGTTCCCTGGGCCTGTACGGATCTACGTTGACGGCGTCGCACTCATTCAAAGCCTCCTGCAAGCAGGCCTCATTATAGACATGACTATTACCGTTATCCCAATCCTGCCGGGCAGCGGGATCCCGCTCTTTGGCGAGCTTGAAGCAGATATTCAACTGGCTCATCAAGAAACAACAGCGTATGAGTTTGGCTTTGTTCAAACAAGGTATCAGGTGCCGTAGCCCAGTTTGATTTTTCTTGTGTTATCGGATTTGGTGGGGTATAAGTCGGAAGAAAAAAAGACGGAACAATTCGTAGGGGCATGATATATCGTGCCCAAGATTGATAAACCCGTCAACCGTGCTGGGCACGATATATCATGCCCTCACGAGGTTCATTCATCAAATATTGATAATCCCACCAAATCTGATAGCGCTGGTGATTTTTTTAGCGTACTTTCGCATCTTTGCGGTAATACTTTAAAACATACTTAACTAATTAAAAGAACCCACCCATGATCGTAATTAAAGTAGGCGGCGGTAAAGACCTAAACGTTGACGCCGTTGTCGCCGACATAGTCGCCCTACGTGCCGCTGGCAAGGACGTCCTTCTCGTCCACGGCGGAGCCGAAACCACCAACGAAGTCGCCGAACAGCTCGGTCACCCGCCCCAATTCGTCACCAGCGAAAGCGGATATGTCAGCCGTCGCACCGACCGCCGCACCCTCGAAATATTCAAAATGGTCTATTGCGGCCAGCTCAACAAAATGTGGGTCGAAAAATTTCAACGAGCAGGCGTCAACGCCGTCGGCCTTAGCGGAATCGACGGCCGCATCTTCGAAGGCAAACGTAAAGACAAACTGCGCGTCCGCATCAACGACAAACGCATGGTCATCCGCGACGACTGGACCGGCACCGTCGAGCGCGTCAACATCGACTTGCTACGCCTCATGCTCGATGCTGGCTATCTGCCCGTACTCACGCCACCCGGATCATCGGACATCGGCGAAGCGATCAACGTCGATGGCGATCGCGCCGCCGCCATGGTCGCTGCCGCATTCGAAGCCGAATCATTCGTCATCCTCAGCAACGTGCCCGGCCTGCTGCGTGACTTCCCCGACGAAGCCAGCCTCATCCGCGAGATCCCACGCGCCAAGGCCGACGACTTTATGCAATTTGCCGAAGGGCGCATGAAAAAGAAAGTAATGGGCGCAGTCGAAGCCATCGCCGAAGGCGTACAAAGCGTCATCTTTGCCGATGGTCGTGTCGACAACCCAATCAGCCGTGCGCTTGCCGGAGAAGGAACCCAAATCCGATGATAGAAACGCGAACCAACTTAGCCGAACTCGAAGAATCAATCATTGGTGGCACCACCGCCCGCCGAGGCGATGTTGTCATGGCCCGCGGCGAAGGCTGCTGGCTTTACGACGTCGACGACAAATGCTATCTTGATCTCGCCTCAGCGCAGGGCGTTGCCATGCTGGGTCACTCGCATCCCGCGCTCGTGCAAGCAATCCAGCAGCAGGCCGAGACACTTATCTCGTGCCCCAACTTTTTCTACAACGACACCCGCGCCCAATTTTCCGCCAAGCTCAAAGATGTGCTGCCCGATCAGCTCAACCACATCTTCTTTGCCAACAGTGGCGCAGAGTCCATCGACGGCGCGCTCAAATTTGCCCGCCTCGCCACCGGACGCAGCGGCATCGTCTCTACCATGCGCAGCTTCCACGGTCGCACCATCGGCGCGCTCAGCGTCACCTGGGAGCCAAAGTATCGCAAAAAATTTGCCCCGCTGCTCGACGTTGACTTTGTCCCCTACGGCAATCTCGAAAAGCTCGACGCCGCGCTCACCAGCGAAACCGCCGCCCTCATTCTAGAGCCACTCCAAGGCGAAGGGGGCGTCAACACCGCCAGCCCCGACTTCTTCCAAGGCGCGCAAAAACTCTGTCGCGAACGAGGCATCACCCTCATCATCGACGAGATCCAAACTGGCTTTGGGCGCACCGGAAAATGGTTTGGTCACCAGCACTTTGATCTCGAACCCGACATCATCTGCATGGCCAAAGGACTCGGATCCGGCTTCCCAATGGGCGCAATCGCCTACACCGATTGCATCCAAGAAATGCTCTTCCCCGGCGCGCACGGATCCACCTTTGGCGGCAACCCGCTCGCCTGTGCCGCGGGCCTCGCCGCCATCCAAACCTACCAAGACGACAACCTAATCGAGCGCGCCAACGAAATGGGCGACTACCTCAACAGCCGCCTAACCGAAACGCTCGCCGGCTACACCATCGTGCGCGAAGTCCGTCAGCTTGGCCTCATGGTCGGCATCGAACTGCGCGAAAAAGTCGGTCGCTATCTGCGCGCCCTCATGGAAGAGCACAACGTCATCGCGCTCCCAGCAGGCAGCAACGTCCTGCGCCTACTCCCGCCGCTCATCATCACAAAAGAAGAAATCGACATCGGCGTGGAAGCGATCGCCGCAGTCCTTCCAAACGCATAAAACGAGATTCGTGTAGCGTGATTCGTGACTAAGCCACGAATCACGCTACACGAATCTCGCCTTTTCGTAAATCAAAAATCGTAAATCCTAAATGACTCTATCCCAACAAATCGCCACCGACCTCATCCATGGCCTCGTCTCAATCCCATCACTCTCGCGCCACGAAGAAGCCGCCAGCACATGGCTCGTGGATCAAATGGCGCAACTTGGTTATGACCGCGCCTTTGTAGATAAAGCGGGCAATGCCGTCGGCGAAATCGGATCCCCCGACTCGCCAAGAACCGTTCTTCTATTGGGCCACATCGACACAGTGCCAGGCGACATCCCTGTGCGCATTGTCACGGAGTCCGACGGTGAGGAGCACGGCCCATTACTCTACGGTCGCGGCAGCGTCGACGCCAAGGGGCCGCTGGCAACCTTCGCTGCGGCGGTGGCAAAAGTGGGGTCCGCGTGGGCGGCCGAAAAGAACATCCGCCTCGTTGTCGTCGGCGCGACCGAAGAAGAATCTGCCACTAGCAAAGGCGCACGCTTCATCCGCGACCGCTTCGACGGCTCCACCGAACCGATCCCCGATGCGTGCATCATTGGCGAACCCAGCAACTGGCGGCGCGTTACCCTTGGCTACAAAGGCCGCGTCCTCATCGACGTCGAAGCCAACCAACCCATGGCCCACACCGCCGGACCCGATGCAGGCGTCGGCACCATCCCCATCGACCTCTGGAACTGGGTCTGGGGTCGTGCGCAAACCTTCAACCAAGGGCTAGACAAACCATTCGATCAACTCTTGCCCAGCCTGCGTCGCATCAATACCAGCACAGACGAACAGATGCACGACCACGCCGCCATGCAGCTTGGCATCCGCCTGCCGCTAGACTTTGCGCTCGACGAATTTTTGACCGACCTGACCACCTGGCTGGCCGCGCGCATCGAAGCGGATCCATACGCGGGAGTGATCAACTCGACATCGGATCTCACACTCGCCGGATCCAACGCCTCGGTTGCCCTGCGCTTCTACGGCCACGAAAAGGCATGGCGCAGCGACCGCAACAACATGCTGGTGCGCAGCTTCCAAGCTGCTATCCGCGAAATTGCACCAGGCACCCGCCCCGGCTTCGTCTCCAAAACCGGCACCAGCGACATGAACGTCGTCGGCCCCGCATGGCAATGTCCAATCCTCGCCTACGGCCCCGGCGACAGCACTCTTGATCATACGCCGAATGAGCATTTGGATCTGGATGAGTATTGGCGTGCAGTGCTGGTGCTAGAGCAGGCATTATGTAACTTGGGTGCGAGTCTGTAGGTCAAAAGATCCGAGCTTAATATTTTACTCTATCTCCCAAATGCGTACCGTGCCATCTATACCGCTGGATATAATACGCTCTCCATCAGGGCTAAACGATACTGAATACACATGCTCTCTGTGCCCAGTGAATTGAGTCACTTGCTCTCCGCTTGCAATATCCCACACTTGCACCTTGCCGAAGCTAACCTGATCACCGTCGCCGGAGACGAGTCTTGTGCCATCGGGACTGAAAGAGACCGAATTTACGACATAGTCTGTTCTGAATTGTACAATCTCTTCGCCGCTTGCCGCATCCCATACCAGCACTGTTCTATCCCTACTGCCAGAGACGATCCGGGTTCCATCAGGACTAAAGGATACTGAAACGACAGCACCGCTATGCCCAGTGAGCTGCGCCACTTCCTCGCCACTCACTATATCCCAGACTCGCACTATGTCGTCCCAATCGCCCGAAACGATTAGGGTTCCATCAGGATTAAATGAAACCGATTCTATACCATATCCCACTCCTGGATCATCGGTATGCGCAGTGAATTGTGCCACTTTCTCACCACTTTCTACGTCCCATATCCGCACGCTACCAGTACTGCTAGGATAACCGTCACCCGAGACAACCTTTGTTCCATCAGGGCTAAATGAGACTGAATTTACGCCTCCGTTGTGCCCCATGAACTGTGCTACTTCCTCGCTACTTGCCACATCCCACACCCGTACTGTGTCATCATCGCTGCCAGAGACGATGTGATTGCCATCGGGGCTAAACGATACTGAATTTACAATAGAGCTATGCCCCGTGAGTAGAGCCACTTGCTCGCCAGTGGCTACATTCCACACTCGTACCGTGCCATCAGTATTGCCCGAGGCGGTGAGGTTGCCATCGGGGCTAAACAAAACTGATCTAGCGCTCCCGTTATGCCCTGTAAGTTGGGTGATTTCTTCACCACTTGCCCAATCCCACACCCGCACCGTGCCATCATTGCCGCTAGAGGCGATGCGATTGCCATTGGGGCCAAACGACGCCGTTCCAACGCGCCCGCTATGCCCAGTGAATTGTGCAACCTCCTCGCCACTAGTCACATCCCACACTCGAACCGTGCCGTCTTCACTGGTAGATACGATGCGATCATCGCTGGGGCTAAACGATACCGAATATATGAAACTGCTGTGCTCTGTGAATTGCGCCACTTCTTTTCCACTAGCTACATCCCATACTCGCACAGTGCTATCTATGCCACCCGAGACGATATGCTCTCCATCTGAACTAAACGATACCGCCCAAACACCGTGCGAATGGCCACTGAATTGTTTAACTTGCACGCCACTGGTAGCATCCCATACGCGCACAATACCATCGCCACTTGCAAAACTGTCGCCCGACACAATGCGTGTACCATCAGGGCTAAATGACACCGAATTTACGCGCCTGTTAGAACCGGTGAATTGTGTGATTTCCTCACCACTCGCCACATCCCACACTCGCACTGTGTAATCCCTACTGCCTGAAGCGACCCTTGTCCCATCGGGGCTAAAGGACACCGAACTTACGTAACGGCTATGTCCAGTGAGCAGAGTCAGTTCCTCACCACTCGCTACATCCCATATGCGCACGGTGCCATCCATACTCCCTGAAACGATACGTTCCCCAGTGGGGCCAAATGATATCGATCGTACCTGGGATGGATGGGCCAATAAGCGACCGTTGTCTGGTTTGTCTAGACGATAGATCCATACACCAATGCTGGTAGCAACAGCGACCTGATCACCAGTGGGTGAATAGGCTGCATCGGTGATCCGTCCGCGCCCCCAGCGTTCAACCTCATTGGGGGCAAGGTCAACTAGCTCGGTCACATAGGCCGCACGTTTTGGATCGTAGACGGCCGGAGGAGGAGGTGGTCGCTGAATTATCGGTAGATATATATCCGCGTTCTGCTCTGGCATAGAGTTTGGTGTGGTCTGTCCACTGGTAGGTTCAGGAATACCCATGACGACAAGCAGCAACAGCAGGCTCATTGATATAGTCGCGATCTGGCGATTCCATTGAATGCGATTTATGGAAGAATTTTTGTAAGTCGAATTGGTCATCTAAATGCTCCTAATATATTTGCGGCACTGAGCCAATTGGCTCGCCTATTCCGATTTATAACCCGTAGACGTTTCATCGAGCAAAAAACTTTCTCTGTTGTCTGGCTGCAACGGCCATTGTAGATCAACCGTCTGGCGCGTGGATCAGAAAAGGGGGCAGCGGATATTAAACCCGCTGCCCCCTATTTTCCCATGTGGTTGGCAGATGCACCGCACAACCGCTTGGGAGTGTTGATTCACACGGGCCGAAATGTCCCCCGCCTATTTTGCATACGTTGCCTGCTCGAAAGGCAACATTCGGTTTCCTATCAGTCTGACGTGTTTAGCGACTTAAGAATGGCAGGAACGTGTGCGCACCATCTGGCCAGAATGTGGCGTGGCTGCGCATGCGCTTGTGCATCATGTTGATCGGCTCCAGCGCGACTTTGTCCAGCCGTGTGCCATCCTCACGCAGGAAGAAGTAGACTGTGTGAACACCGGCGTCAAGCGTCACTTCAACCGTCGGATAGACTCGCTGCCCGTTTACAAATTCATCGGTGGTAACAAATGCTGGCGCATAGTCGGTGTTGACATTTACGTGCCATACTTTTTCATTTGCACCAACGTTTGCGGCGGTGTCGTCGTTAACCGCTACAAAGAACGAGTTGTTGAATTCGTTGTCTGCATACGCCCACGCTTTGATGCGGTAGGTGCCTGGCTGATCAACCGTAAAGCAGTAGCTCGCTTTCTGCATTGCGTCGGGACGTTCGCCGCGACTGCCCAAGCCTTCTGGCACGTGCAGATAGAAGCCGCCGCTTGCATTTTCATCTGCGCCAACGGTGAACATACCTTCCCAGTCGCCCGCCTCGGCCTCGCGTACTAGACCGTCACAGCCTTCTGGCATCGGTGCGGTAAGTACGTCGGAAACACGTTCGATGATGATTTTGTCGAGCCGCGTTTCTGGCTCTCGCAAATAGACCGTTAGCGTATGTTCGCCCGCTGTGAGCACTCTTTCCACCATGTCGATGTTTTGACCGTCTGTTACGTATTCGAACGTATAGCCAGCACCAACTTGGTTATGCCACGTGTAGCCCTGCGACGGAAAGTCATCCACCGTAATGTAGAAGGAGTTGTTCATAACATTTGGTGCGTTCACAATTCCTGCAAAGCGGTAGATGCCATCTTCTTCGATGGTGAAGGTGAACTCTGCACGTTGATCTGGATCGAGCATTGTGCCGCGATTGCCAACTTCTTGTGGCACGAAAATATACGCGCCACCGCTGGCATTTTCATCGCTGCCGATTGTAAAGCCACCACTCAATAATCCTGATTCGGCTTCAATTTCTATGCCGTTCGGAGTTTGGGTTGGCGGTGGAGAATCTTGGCAGAATCCGGCAGCCGGTGGATCGTAGAAGCCTAGACCGTTGACAAAATCTTGAAGTGCCAGCGGTGTACAGAGATCATCATTATTCTCACTTAATGTAAGTAATCCGATAGAGAGATCGCTAAACGATAGAGGGACCGTACCGCTTAATTGATTTTGGCTTAGATACATTGCAGATAGATTGCTTAAATTGCTCAACTCTGGTGGAATTGACCCGCTAAGCTCATTGTTATCTAAATAAAGCTCGGTTAGATTGACTAAATTGCCAAGCCCTGTTGGAATCGGGCCGCTGAGTTGTGCATTCCTCAAGAAGAGCAAATCCAGATTGCTTAAATTGCCAAGCTCTGCTGGAATTGGGCCACCAAATGGATTGTCGGCTAGCTGTAGCACCACTAGGTTGGTCAGATTGCCAAGCTCTGGTGGAATCCCGCCGCTGATCTGATTGTTTTGGAGAATCAATGCCTGTAAATTTGATAAAGTGACCAATTCTGGTGGCAGCGTTCCATTCAGTTCATTCCCTATCAAATTTATTGCTATTACGTTATCAAGATCACAGGTGATGCCAAACCAGTCACAATAATCACCTTCCAGCCAGTTGGTGCTATCGATCCAGTTATCGCCATCGGTGCTGTTATAAAGAGCAACTAAGGCATCGCGTTCCGGATCGGCTGGAGCGTCTGCTGTTGCCTCGAACGCACCGATGTCGCACGCAGCACCCTGCGGTCGATCAACATCACGTTGATCCATTCTGATCGTGCTGTCGCTACAATTGCCAGCATCAATCGCGTCACTGCCAGTAAGGAGTGCATGGGTAAAGGTTGGGCCACCATTATCCTGTAACGGACCAAGGTTGGCGTTGCCGTTGGGCATGTCCCCGACTGCGTTTAGATCGCAACTGCCGTCGCTGTCGAGGTTGTAGCCGTTGGAAATAATTGGCTTGCTCCCGCCACAGTTGGATCCACTCACTTGATCGGCCACAATGGTGTCCCATAGCATCAATGTTCCATTGTTGAGTATGCCAGTATCTGTTGCGTCACCAAATTCCGCAGAACCGTTAGCGGCTACCGTGCTGTTCTTGATTTCCATCGAGCCGCTATTTAATATGGCATTCGCGTCAGAGCCAAAGTTCCCACTCAACGTTGTGTTCTCAATAAACGCCTCACCCTCGTTAGAGAGGGGCGCAAACTCTCCACTGCTATTGCTAATCGTAACGTTCGCCAGAGAGATTGTGCCATCTGGTGAATTATTGATAGCGCTTTGCGGTGAGCTATCTGCGCTGTCTATTGTTGTGCGATTCAATGTGAGGACGCCGCTATCTGAATTTAAGATTCCGCCATCGACTTCACGCATCAAACAGTCGTTCATCGTTAGGGTACCATCGTTATCAATCGCCCAGCTTGAATTCGAGGTGATATTTTCGATCAGACAACCCGAAATGACCATATCGCCAAAGTTGTGGATGGCGGGAAAGATGTTGAGGCTGTGGTCTCTGATAGTCATATCCGTTGCCTGCACTTCACCCAGATTGTTGATTCCACCACCTGAAAAACCATCGTTTTCATTGAAGAGCACATTATTGATGATGAGTTTGCCAATGTTATAAATACCGCCACCTACATTGGCATCACCGTTGCGAATTATGCTCTCGTTGAGAAGCAATATCCCAGCATTATAAATGTTTCCACCTTCTCCAAATCTGCCAATAAGAGGGTCATCTGGACCTGAGTCACTCGATCCTTGTTCGAGTATTAGATTGTTCACCTCAACCTGAGCACCGCTAGCCACTGAGAGAACGCGGTTTGCATTATTGCCGTCGAGGATGACCCCTTCCCGCCCGTTGATTATGAGATCTGACGAGACAAGAATTTCGGGCACGACGATGGTGCCGGTGCAGTCGAAATTGATTATGCTGCTGGTTGCCAGCGCGTCGGCTAATGTTTCCGCATCACCCACACCGCCAAAGGTAGAGCAGTTTGTTACGTTGGCAGTTCCGCTGCCACCAGTTGGGTTGATGCGGCTCATCGTAACGTTGATATCTGTCAGACTCTGGGTGTCACTCAGTGCGATGTTGGCCGCCGATTGTAGGTCCGTTGCATCATTGTAAAATTCTGTTCGATAGACTATGCCGTCGCTGATGATGAGCTCATTATCAGCTAGTTGTATCTCTTCATCTGTAATAGCAAGCCGATATGTTCCTGCTTGTAGAGGCGTGATGGAGTATTGACCATTGACATCCGTGCGCGCTGATAAGATACGAAAATCACGTATGACTGGAGAGAAGCCACCGTCCGGCTCTTGGCGAAAAGTGGTTACAAAAACGTTCGATAATGCACGGTCTTCATTGTTGGTAACAGTTCCACTGATGGATGCACCATTTTCAAGCTGCACGTCGATATCTGCTACTGAACGGTCAGGAACAAAAATATCAGTGGCTTCTTCCAAAGTAAGAACATTGTCATGGAACTCTGACAAAAACTGAGCGTCACTGCGCATGTCTATGAAACCGAGACGATAGGGCCCACTTATATCTACTTCGAAGATATAACGTCCAGCAGCATCAGTCTGTATAGTTCTGTCAGATTGCCATTGTGGATCTGGCAGCCCGACATTCACTAAGCGATACAGTGTGACCGAGATATTGGCGAGTCCACTCCCGCTGGAATCAGTCACGACGCCGCTGATAACGTTGACACGCTCAACCTGAATATTGATTTGTTCAACGCCATCGGTTGTCACTTCAAAAAGCTGAGGTGGAATTGTTGAGCCCCCAGCGGGAAATGTGGCTTCATTAATATTTGTACCGCTTGGGATTTCGAGTTGATATAAACCTTCGCGGGTATCGTCGGAAAAAGTAAATCTGCCAGAGATGGCAGTCACGCTCTCCTGAAAGGTAAAGCGATCCCCTATCCAACGTCGTGCAATTACTTTCTCTTTATAAGGGAACCTGCCATTGGCATCAGTAACAAAACCCGAGATAGAGCTTCGACGGCCCATTTCTATGGTTAGTCCAGTGAGCGTTTCACCATCCCCCAAAAAGAATCCTGGGCTAATCGGGCTTTCAGCATTAGGAAGAGGATAAACCTCGCTAACGAAGCGTTGTGCGTCATCAAAAAAACGAAGCTCGTACTCCCCAGCCGAAAGTCCAGAAAATATGAACTCGCCCGCGTCATTCGTTGTCGTTTCAAAGGACCCTTCGATCACATCGTTAAATGCATATATTACCCTAATCTCTGCCAGCGGCGTGCCGTTCACATCTACAACAACGCCGGAGATAGACGCACTCTGGGCAAGCGCAGGTGAAGCAGAGTAGAAGTTGGTGCCGACTGTTAGTAACAGAATAGTCAGCAAAAGAAGTGGGTGAAAACAAATGGAAAGAAACTTGTAATTCGATTTGTACATTGAGGTGACTCCTGTCTAAAAATTAATGTTTAGTTGAAAAACTTCTGTCTTGGTTCGTCTCTCTTGAATGACTCTTAAAACATATTGCTCATCATTTTATCTTTGTAGTAAGACAAATAACTATTAATTCAACGCATATAACTGTACAGGAATGGAGTATACAGTATCGCATAAAAGCAGATCAAAAAGGATTACAATTGAATCACGGATCCTTTCTGAAAATTAAAAATATTTCTGAGTAATGTGATAATACCATGATTTTCGTATAGTTTTGCTATGTCTTACCTTAAATCGCGTCATTTACCCCAGAAAAAAGCGTATTTCGCATAACTAATTAGATTGATTCGTATAGTAAACATCGTTGTGACTTTCAAAAAGCAGCACCTGCTTGTTTCTCTATACTCAAATATGCTAACGTAGGATGTGGATGCAACTGCTTTTGCGAGTAAGAGCGCATCTCCCTAATATGTGGCCTCAGAGTGTTTGTAAATGGTCTTCGCTTGACCAGAGCCAGAAGGTCATTTACACACTTTGTGGCTTCTATATTCTTTAAAAAGTGTCATCCCTATATTGAAAAGATGGCAAAGAACGGAGTGATCAACATTTTTCTAAGAAGGTATAGAAGCACAATAGGGAGTACCTTAGAGACCAAAATAGATATTCGATCTGGTCTAGTTTTCTCGTTTATCTGCTTTGTGGAAAATGGTATAGAAATTTTCTGATGGGCTATTGCCGAGCATTGAAATCCAAATTGTTTACAAGTTTTTATACACACATATTTTAGGGAGAAAAGCTTATGCTGATTTTGCGTTCGATAGGATACCACCTGCTGGAGCTGCCAAGTAGATTTGGCAAAACTCCGCAACGCGTATCTCTACTACGAACCATTCTCGGTGCATTGGCTGTAGCAGTAATCGCGGGTGGCGTATTCTTTATTACGACCCGCGCTACAAACGTCAATGTATTGGCGAATGGTAATTTCGAGCAAGGATTCTATCGGGAAAGCTGTGGCGATGTTGGCAACAACTGGCACTGCTTTACCAATGGAGGCGATGCCGAATATGGATTTTATGATGAGCAGTGGACGTCAGTCGTAGCTGATGGCGCTCACGGACAGCTGATCGAAATCAATACCAATAATCGACCGGTGCCAGATCACGATCGATTCGCTGGGATTTATCAAACCATCAATGTGCCGGCTCAGGCGCAATGTACGGTAAGTATGCGCGGCATGATCCGCACAACGAAACATGGTGGTGATCCGTGGCGCTATCGCGTACAGGTCGGGACATCTCATTCGGCTGATTGGAATGGTGTGACCAACTGGGTCGATACTGGCTGGGACACATATCACGATCGGCTCGCGCCGGGTGCGTTCGACAGCTTTAGTCACAGTTTCATCACATCTAGCAGCAGCCAAACGATCTTTATTCGTTTCTGGAAAAAGTGGGGCATTCCCGAAGAAGAGATTCTTTTGAATCTGGATGGAGTTGCGCTAACGTGTCCGGCTGGTGGACAGGCT
>Ga0209187_1002294_pt1 | contig 18629 bp, 20 predicted proteins | sample BantaG_FD_187430 | JGI IMG/M metagenome (GOLD analysis project Ga0209187, IMG submission 187430) | Marine algal microbial communities from Bantry Bay, Ireland - BantryBay_4 metaG (SPAdes) (version 2) | ecosystem: Host-associated > Algae > Red algae > Unclassified | place: Bantry Bay, Ireland...
GTAATCGTTAAGTTTTCGCCATTGGCAAAAAGCTGTTTTTTACTATCCAAATCCTTACGAGTCACGGAAACTAAACCGTCTCGATCAAACATATAAATGTTCTTTTTTTGCACACCCATTTTAACATAAAGCTTGGTGCAGGCAATCGCAGATGCTCCAGCACCACTCACCACCACTTTTATTTCTCCTATTTTTTTTCCTTGAATTTCTAAGGCATTTAATAAGGCGGCCGAGGTAATAATCGCAGTGCCGTGCTGATCATCGTGCATAACAGGGATATCTAGTTCTTCTATTAAGCGTTCTTCAATTTCAAAACTTTCTGGTGCTTTAATATCCTCTAAATTAATACCTCCAAATGTGGGCGCAATTGCCTTCACTACTTTGATAAACTCTTCAACATCCGTTTCATTAACCTCAATGTCAAATACATCGATGTCCGCATAAATTTTAAAAAGTAAGCCCTTCCCTTCCATTACGGGTTTCGATGCCAAGGGTCCAATATCGCCTAGGCCTAACACAGCCGTACCATTACTGATTACACCTACTAAATTTCCTTTGGCAGTGTACTTATATGCATCTTCAGGATTTTTGGCTATTTCTAAACATGGGTCGGCCACGCCGGGTGAATACGCTAAAGCTAAATCTCTTTGTGTTTTTGTCTGTTTAGTAGGAACCACCTCTATCTTCCCTGGCCTTCCTTGACTGTGGTAATCTAACGCCTCTTTTTTTCGTATATTTTTTCCCATACCTACAATTGTAAGTGTGAAAATACAATATAAGAAAATGCTTGGTGCAAATAATCTAGAGAATCATACAACACTTAACTTTTTTTCAATAATATTTTAAGAAAGGGAAGAGCTACTAAAAACAAAATTGATATAACTTTATCGCTTCTTATAAATTACTATGATACAACGAATACAAAGTGTTTGGTTATTGCTTGCCGCCGTTTGCGCTGGTCTTACTTTTTTCGTACCCTTTGGTACTGAATTCGTTTCAGCGCTAGACACTCGTCAAGTTAACGCCGACGGAATGAACGCTCACACAAATCCGGTAGTGCTGATTATTACCCTGTGCATGATTGCTAGTGCGCTCCTGAATATTTTTGTCTATAAGAAAAGAAAAATTCAAAAATATGTTACAGCCGTTCTCATATTGCAGGGCTTATTGTGCGTTGCCTATATGGTTTATGCCACAGAGTTTCAACATGAAAACACAAGCATTCGATTCGGAATAGTTGCACCCGTGCTGAGTATTATTTTTGCTTCTCTGGCTTATAAGGGGATTTCAAACGATGATAAACTAGTAAAAAACTTGGACCGATTACGTTAGAAACTATGCAGCGACTCTTCCTATTTTTCTTGTTTCTATTTTCTTTAGTTTGGAGTAGTTGTGAGCAATCAACTAACAAAAAAGGCAGACCGATTCGGATGGGTGACCGCTCCACGATTGTAACCGAGACGGACTCGAGCCGACTCAAAAATTATGTGAGAGATATATCTCAAAAAGAACAAGACGCTAGTGAAATCGCTAGAATTATGGTGCAAGTAGACAGCGTGAAAGTGGCCGAAGAGTTAGAGAATTTCACAGCCGCCGATTCTAGTTTGCAAGGATTTACAATAAGCTTTAGTGATTGCAAAGTGATTTTTGAAAACCTAAAAGCTCGCCAGCTAAGCGAGCAAAATCCAGAAACGAGTCGAAGTGTGTCCTACCTAGTTACAGAGGGCGAATTGGCGAAAATGAAAGTGAAAATTGTTGGCCTACAAAAAACATCTGTCAAAGAAAGAATTTACACCAAACTAAAAGTGGCGCATGAAGGCGAGGAAATTTTGCTTAAATCATTAGGCAGAAAAATATCTGATTGGTTTCCTTTGGCTGGTCAACAAAACATCTTTATTTCATTGGGAGAAAACAGCTTTCAGTTTAATGACCTTACTAAAGAAAAACTAAAAGGGTCTTTACAACAAGAACTAACGAAAAAGAACTTTTCAGAAAATGAAAAGCGCACTTGGATGAGCAGAATAAAGAATACAAGCAGCTATACCGATGCGCCGTGCAAACTGTATGTGAGCACTGCTCAGTTTAGAATCCGAGGAACATCATCGAAGGGAAAGGTAAATAAGCTAATTCAGTTTGATATTGTAGAATAGTCTTCTGTAAATAGTAAACTCATTATTTTTCAATAGTGCTTAGGAAAGTTTCTTTATCATTTTACAATGGGCAATCTCCACTTCGATAAACTCCGCTCCTACTTTAGAATACCCTAGTTTTTCATAAAACCCTTGTGCAACATTGCGAGCATGGAGTTCTATGCTTACGAACCCGTTCTCAAGCCCCCACTGCTCGGCATACTCTACTAATTTTTTTCCGTAGCCTTTTGCCTGATTACCTTGGTGGGTAGCCATTTGACGAAGCTTGAGTCTTTCTTCGTCCAACTTTCGTAGCTGCAAACAACTCAGTAGCGTATCGTTTTCATGCGCAATACAAAACACTTCATTTTTTTCTGATAGCAGGTCTTCATCAAATAAATTCAGCCCTAAGGGCGAGCGTAAAACATCTTGCCTTAGTTTATAAATTTGAAGAATCCAGGGAGAAGTAAACGCTACCGTTTCGCATTGCATGGGGTAAAATTACGTTATAATTTCACAGGAGATTTCATGTAATTTTTAGCGTGTTGACCTACAATCGAATTGTGGATTGCATTGTGGATAATTAATAAAACAAAACGCTGATTACTAGTGCATTACAGTCACTTTATGAATTCTATATTCGAAGGAATTGCGCTCTATTTTTTGTAACTTTGAGCCACTGCCTTAGGCACTACCCAATTTGAAAAAACATGAGTGAAAACGAAAAAAAGAAAGGCTATGACGCCGGGAGTATTCAGGTACTAGAAGGACTAGAAGCTGTACGAAAACGCCCCGCTATGTATATAGGTGATGTAGGTGTAAAAGGCTTGCATCATTTGGTATATGAAGTTGTGGATAATTCAATTGATGAGGCGCTCGCCGGTCACTGTAATAATATTACCGTTAAAATCCTTGAGAACAATTCTATCTCCGTTCAAGATGATGGTCGCGGAATACCCACGGACATGCACGAGAAGGAAGGCCGATCGGCACTGGAAGTGGTAATGACGGTTTTACATGCCGGAGGAAAATTTGACAAAGACTCTTACAAAGTTTCTGGTGGACTGCATGGTGTGGGTGTGAGTTGTGTAAATGCACTGAGCTCTCATTTAAAAGTGGAAGTTCATAGAAAAGGAAAAAAGTTTGAGCAAGAGTATGAGAAAGGTGATCCGTCCTACGATGTAAAAGAAGTAGGCACTACGGATATTTCGGGTACGAAAGTTACCTTTTTGCCAGACAATACTATTTTCACTGAGTCAGTTTATAAGTATGATATTTTGGCCGCTCGTCTTCGTGAACTTTCGTTCTTGAACCGAGGGATCAAAATTATTTTAGTCGATGAGCGCGAAACCGATGACGATGGTAATTTTTCTAGTGAAACTTTTTATAGCGAAGGGGGTATCTCCGAATTTATACAACTGTTAGATAAAAACAGTAATCGTGAGCCGCTGATTGACACACCGATTTACGCTGAAGATTTAGACGAAGCCAGTAATGTAATGGTAGAAGTAGCGGTGCAGTACAATCGCTCGTATAGTGAGAATATTTTTTCCTACGTAAACAATATTAATACCATTGAAGGCGGTACACACGTACAAGGTTTTCGAAGAGCGATCACGCGGGTATTTAAACAATACGGTGACAGAAACAAGCTTTTTGAAAAAGCAAAAGTAGACATTACGGGTGACGATTTTAGAGAAGGAATATCGGCGATTATTAGTGTAAAAGTTCCTGAACCTCAGTTTGAAGGACAGACTAAAACCAAACTAGGAAACAGTGAAGTAACGAAAGTAGTAGATCACTCTATTGCGCGCGTATTAGAAGCTTATCTTGAAGAAAACCCTAAGAGTGCTAAAACGATTATTGAAAAAGTAATTTTAGCTGCACAGGCCAGAGCAGCGGCACGGAAGGCGCGTGAATTGGTACAACGAAAAAATGTTTTAACGGGTAGCGGACTGCCTGGTAAGTTAGCCGATTGCTCGGATAAAGATCCTGCTAAATGTGAACTGTACTTAGTAGAGGGTGACTCAGCAGGTGGAACGGCCAAGCAAGGACGGGATAGAAAGTACCAAGCTATTTTACCACTGAGAGGAAAAATATTAAACGTGGAAAAAGCCATGGAACACAAAGTGTTTCAAAACGAAGAGATTAAAAATATCTACACAGGACTTGGCGTAACAGTGGGTACAGAAGAGGACAGCAAAGCACTAAACACGGCTAAGCTTCGGTATCATAAACTGATTATTATGACGGATGCGGATATTGATGGGAGCCACATCGCTACTTTGATATTGACCTTTTTGTATCGCTACATGAAGGAGTTGATTGATCAAGGATTTGTATACATTGCTCAACCGCCTTTGTATTTAATTAAAAAAGGAAAGGAATCAGAATATGCCTATAATGAAGAAGAGCGCGAAGCGATAACTGACCGTATGGGCGGAGGAGATAAAATAGGATTGCAACGTTATAAAGGTCTGGGAGAGATGAATGCAGAACAATTATGGGAGACTACAATGAATCCGGCTACTCGAATATTAAAGCAAGTAACGATTGATAATGCCGCTGAGGCCGATAGAGTATTTTCTATGCTCATGGGCGATGAAGTACCACCCCGCCGAGCCTTCATTGAGAAACATGCTAAGTATGCTAATATTGATGTGTAATACTTTATAAGGATTAAAATAATTTAAGAACTTCCTTTTGGGAAGTTCTTTTTTTTGTAAGATATTTTTTGTTAGGCACAATTATTACTGGCTTGCAGAGCAAAGCCGTTTGTAACGGTTAATAACGGATAGTTTCAAGCTATAACTACGTTTTTGATTATATTTGGATAAATATCTGTTGCTTTAGTGGTTTATATACAGATGTTATGGCCAACCCAAAATGAAACTTACCGACAAACATAAAAATTACGAAACTGTATGTATCCAAATGTTCGTTGGACAAACAATTCGTGCGATCATTTATGGCGAACTAAAATACTATCCTGACGAAGAAGGAAATAATGTTAATCCAGAACCATTTTACAAAACACAACATTCAGACATCGACACACTTGACCATTCAATTTATTTCAAAACGGACGAACAGACCATTTATGTTTTTTGGGACAATACATTTATTAGTTATGGTCTTCAATCACAGCAAATTGACTTTACGGAAAAGACAAACGACTATGAACAAAAATGGGATGTTTCAGATGAAGCAAAATGGCTTGACTTCGTAGGACAAAAAATTGTTGATTTTAGAATTATTTGGAATGAAACGTGGACTTCGAATATGGACGGCTCAAACAAAGTCTATACAACATATCCGCAAACGTTTGAAATAAATACAGAAAACGGAAAGACTATTATCTTAAGTGCTTCTGAATTTATAAGAGACAAAGAAATTGAATTTTATCCTATGATGGATAACCTACTTGTTACAACAAACGTTGAATTCGCAAAACAAATAAAATTAATAGAATAACATGAAAGGCAGGCCATAACAGGAGCTATACCCAATGCTGACAAGATTGCAAACCGAAACCCTCCTACTCCGAAAACGTCAAAGCAAAGCTTTGACCTTAGAAAAATATAAGATAAAACCTTAGCTTTGACTTACAACACACTAATCCAAACACTCTGCTCCGCAATCCAGCACAGGGCATAGCCAAATCGTTAGTGGTCATTCTAAGGACGACCTCACAGACACAAACGGGTAAGCTTAAAACCGAACAGAGTAAGCGTAAATAAAAAAACGAAAAACAATGAACGACAAAATTCCAACAGAGATGGTTCAATCCTTTAGTGAGGACAATGGCAAGAATGCTGTTGTTGTAATTGAAGCAGAAACTGAATTTCCTACACCGCCTTTCAAAGGTCCTGTCGAAAAAGCGTTGCGAAATAATTTGCTACTCTTTTCAAAAATGTTCAACGGCACTTTGACAGTTACAGCGGATTTTATCAAGATTGACAATTCAAAAGCACTTCACACTCCAAAGTTTGACATGGGGCTTGAGATAGAATTAGATTATGTATTGATAATAACTCTAAAAGGAGGAAGGTGGTTTATGAATTACTTTGATAAACAAACAAACAAAACAATTGACTTTCCATTTCATGGCTTCATGTATTGCGGAGGTAAATAATTCTTCACTTTAAAAACAAATAACAAAATCACAATGGGACTATTTGACTTTTTTAAATCAGACACTGATAAACCATCAGTCGATTTAACGGATTTTAAATTTCTTTCTGACGACCACACAAGAATTGAAAACGGGCGACCAACTTCCGCAAACAATAAAGGTGCGTATAGAGGAATTAGAGTAAAAACTTCGGACAATGCGACTTTCTCAGTGACAATGTATAATATGAATGAAAACCACCCAGTTTGGGGAGACAACATTCAAATGGCGGAAAAACGAATGAAATTAATAGAGGAAAATAGCCAAAAAATAATTCTTCGTGGTTTTGGAACCGATGCAATGGGTGCTCCATTTGCGGACTATGGCTTGACCCTTCATAAAGCAAACAACATTGTGAATAAGGTCATCCTGCATATGCACGACAGAAAAATTGATATAGTCTATGAAAAAGCAGAGAATGAAAAACAAACTGAAAACGTAAGCCAGTATTCCGACTTTGACAATTTTCTCAACTTTATTCAAAAATGGAATAGTAGTATGCCAATGAAAGACAAAATGTCAATTGCTATCAAAAGCGACAAATTAAATAATAAAGGTGCAGTTGCATATAACGAAGACGATTATGAAAATGCAATTAACTATTTTGAACAAGCAATTAGGATGATGCCAAACAATGATGATGCATTAACTAATTTAAGAATATGCTATAAAGCTACTCGTGATTATGATAAATTAAACGATGTTTTAAAAAAAATAGACTACCTAAATAAATAAAGAACACCATAATAATGGGAAGGGAATAAAGGCAATATATTTTTTAATAAAAATACAAAAAACAACTTATTTCCAAATCCAACACTACTCTTAACCTAATTTTTAGTGGCAATTTTAAGAAAGAGATATAATAAGAGAATACTTAATTTAAATATGAATAATACTCTATTAGATATAATAATTAAAGATGGACATGAGAAAAAAATGTGGGAAAATGAAGAGGAACAATACCGATATATTTACATCGGGGATAGCATAAAAATATTCGAGGATTTATTCTATCCTTATTTAGAACAACTTAACGAAGAAAAACAGTTGCAAATATTAGTTGAAAGATTGTCGTCTAAACAAAAAGAAGTGTTATTAAAAATTCCACAGGATTTAATATATCTAAAGACAATTAGAATTTTAGAAATAGATACTGATAGAGAAAAACAGGTACTTGAATTAAAATGTTTTGAAAGAATAGTAAAGTCTTACAAACACCAATTATTTTTTGAACTTCTAGAATATATAGATATTGATAAAAAATATTCGCTTGTAAAAGAAAATCATAATTTCGGATACCATTTTCATTTATATGAAAAGAGGCAGAGAACTGCAACATTACTAACATTTGACAAAGACGAACACCCCAACGAGAGAAACCAAAAATGTTATGCAACTTATGACCATACTTTATATTTTGAACCCCATTCAGAAGGTTCTTCGAATAAAAAGTTTCAAGACATAAATAGCAAAAATTCTAAATTCAAAATAAAACTTTACAGTTTATGTAGTGATATAGTAAGAAACGATATAGAAAAAATAAACTTCAAAAAACAAAGTTCAACCAAATCCAAGAAATATATAAGAAGCGAAATCAAAATAACGACCACTAACAAGAGCTGATAAGGAATACGGGCTTCACTCTAACCGAAAGAATCCGTTCCAAAAACCGCCAAAGCAAAGCTTTGACTTTAGGAAAAGATAAAGCAAAAGTGTAGCTTTGACTAACTGCGTTATAGCTTGGAGTTTATACTTCGTAAGTCCGTACTCCTCCTATGTTTGATTTCAATTAAAAAATAGACATTTGTAGTTAACCTTAAAGTGAAAAAGGATGAGAGCTCGCGCACTCCACTGCTCAATTTATTGAGGCCGACTATGAGAAATGGCCTCATCCTTTTTAATACTCTTAGAGTCAGAACAGAAAGTAAGGAATTGATTTCGTATTAATATCCAGAATGTCCGTAAGGAGAAAAGACGTAGAGAGATTTTCACTTTATAAAAGATAATACCATGAAAAGAAAATTAAAATTTTGTGTAGGGATCGATGTATCTCAAAAAAATTTAGATGTATGCCTTGGGTATATAGACGACGAGCAAGACCTGCAATTTGTAACGCATCGCAAGTTTAAAAACAACCTCAAAGCCATACAGGAATTAGTAAAATGGATAAGAAAACATGCCGATGCCAATATAAAAATGGTGGTCGTAATGGAAGCAACAGGTGTTTATCATGAAGATTGTGCCTATCATTTGCACGCCAATAATTTTGAAATTAGCATTGAACTACCCAATAAAATTAGCAACTACGTGCGCTCATTAAATCAAAAAACAAAGACAGATAAAAAAGATGCACAAGTCATTTGTCGCTTTGGATTAGAACGTAAAATTACAGCTTGGCAACCGCCGAAAAAAATATACCGATTACTCTGTGAAATAACCAGAGAACGCTCCCAGCTTACCTTAGAACGATCAATGCTTAAAAATAAACTACATGCAGAAAAGGCTCAGCATTTCCCAAATCAAAAAACAATTGATCGATTGCTGGAGCGTTTAACAATGTACAATAAGCAACTTAATGAAATTGATCAGGAACTAAAAAAAATTGTAAAAACCGATAAAGAATTACAAAACGACATTCGTCGATCTGAAACAATCGTTGGTATCGGATTTTTAACCGCCGTAACCATTCATGCAGAAACACAAGGTTTTGCCCTAATTAAAAACAAAAAACAATTAAGCAGCTATGCCGGTTATGATGTGCGGCAAAAAACAATCTGGCACTTCTATAAATGGCAAAGACAGAATAAGCAAAAAAGGAAATCGTCATATCCGGGCAGTGATGCATTTCCCTGCACTTACCGCTGTACAACACCACGAGCATAGCAAAAATTTTTGTCACCGAATTATTAAAAAAAGCGGAATAAAAATGAAAGGTTACGTGGCTGTCCAACGAAGTATGTTGGAACTAGTATTTATTCTGCATAAAAACAAAGTAGATTTTGATAAAAATTACAATAGTAAAAAAGCAGCAGAGAATAATCCCCACTGCTCACTGGCTGATATAAAAAATATCGCCTTAAGTTTGTAAAACTAGTAAAACAATTTGGATAGGAACACAGAAACTCATAGCCACGTACGTTATGGGCAAGTTGAAAAAAGCAAAACGTGAAAGCACAAATTTTCTCACATAGACAACTTATTGGAAAAACAGATTTACAAGTTGGAGACGAATCTATGGGTGGAATATTTGGAGAATTTATTCCGTCAGAATTTTATTATGAAAATATTCAAAAGTCTGTTTGGAAGTTTTGGGAGACAAATAATCCAGATTATGAAAAGTGGAATTCATTACGATTGAATATACAACTTGAAAATGGCGTATTCCTTTTCCCGCAAGGCGGTTATACGATTGACGATTTAAAGGAAAGCCCAGATGAAAAGAAGCGTATTGACATTATTGGTATTGACCATAAAATAATGAAGGATTTTCTATTAACGAATCCGCCAAGACCTTTTGTTGAAGTCCCCTGGAATGAATTGCAAATTGAACAAAAAGTTGCTTTTGAAGATGAACTAAAAAAAGAGTTAGGAATTAATAATAAATCATTTTTTGACTTTTTTCATAAGCCTTTAAAACATCCTTTAACAGACGTAGAGTTTTCTGCTTTTTGCCACGACCAAACTAATGATGACGTATTGTTCGCAATTAAGAATACTGATAGTGATAAGAGTTTTGCACTAGTTCATTTAACTTGGACAGCCCAAAAAGAAAAAGAGGGTTATCCGGATACGACCTTTTACACCGACTTTGACGAATTTAAATATTTAAAAATGTATCCCGACAAGGCTGATTGGGAGTACTAGATAAAGAATAATACCAGCCCATAACATCGGCTCATAAGGAATACTGGCAACCCTATAAACCGAAAACCTCTGCCCCGAAAACGTCAAATCTAAGATTTGACGTTAGGAAAAGATAAAGTAAAACCTTAGCTTTGGCTAACAACACCACAACCGAGAGAGAACGCTTCGAAAACCCGCACTCCGTATAGCCTAACCGTGAGTGGCAACTAAAAAAAACTAAAAGTTGATTAAGAAATATCCAACAATCAAATTATTTGAAATTCTTTCATTAGGCTTCAAAAGATATTTCTTTAAAATTGAAAATGACATTCTTACAATTATTCAGTTTGCTTCTATCCATAAAGATATAAATAACATTGAAAACAAATCCAATGAAGTGATTAACGTAAGAAGGAGTTCTTACTAGTTATGTTTATACAATAACTGAAACTGGAAAATACCAAAAAAAAAAATTAGGATTTGATTTCATTAAATAATGCTAACTTTATACCATGCAAATCGAAAGAACAAATAAGGAAATACTAATTCGATTATCCTCAGGCACTGACTTGATTGGACTTCAGCGCATTTTAGATTATTTAAAGTTTAGAGAAATTGCTTCCAAAAGCAAAGCCACGCCAAGTCAAATAGACGACTTAGCTGCTGAAACTAAAGAATCTTGGTGGAGTAAAAACAAAAGCCGTTTCTTGAAATAATGAAACTGGTTGTTGATACAAACATAATTTTTAGTGCACTTTTAAGTCCGAATGGTACGCTAAGCGACCTTATACTTAACTCTGATAATCTCAATTTCTACTCGCCAACTTACGTGCTGGAAGAGTTAGAAAAGCACTAAGAAAAACTACTGAAGCTTTCAGGCTATTCCGCAAAAGATTTAGAATTTTTAATGCGTATAGTTTTTAAGAAAATTGATTTGATTGATATTGAATCTGTCAAAGAATCTACATGGGCAAAGTCAATGGAACTTGTAAAAGACGTTGATGAATTTGACGCTCCTTTTATAGCTTTAGCACTCGAATTAGATTCACCACTTTGGACAGGCGACAAGAAGCTAATAAATGGATTAAGCCCGAAAGGAATTGATTGGATTTTGACGACTGATATTATTAGTGAAATAAGAAATGAGTAAAGGAAAACGCTCGCTAACAAAGGGCTTATACGCCATGCTGAAAATATCTCAAACCGAAAACCTCTGCTCTTAAAACTGAAACACTCTGCTTCGTATCTTAGCACTAGGCATAGCTTAAACCGTTTGTAGCCAATTAAAAAGAAAATAATGACAGAATTAACAGTAAAACAAAAAGACTACACAAAAGCCATTTGGATTTTATCGATAGGAATAAATCTTCTTATTGGACTTGCTTACTTTATCCCAACGATAGCAATATCTGAAGGATATGATTTTTCGTATATTCCGAAATTGAATGCAATTTTAAATGCACTGACTTTTCTTAGTTTGGTTGGAGCCCTAATAGCGATTAAAAAAAAGAAAATAATAATTCATAGGAATTTCATATTTGCTGCATTAACATTTACTGGAATATTTTTAGGGTCTTATCTACTTTATCACTTCACAACTCCGTCAACAAAATTTGGTGGCATTGGACTAATTAAAGGTGTATACTTAACAATCTTACTCACTCATATCATTTTAGCTGCATTAATAGTCCCATTAGCACTTATATCTATTGAAAGAGGTTTAAATATGAAAGTGGAGAAACATAGGAAAATTACGAAATGGGTAATGCCAATTTGGTTGTATGTCAGCTTTACAGGAGTTTTGATTTACTTGATGATTTCACCGTACTATAACTAAACAAGATTACGAAAAGGAAACTGGCTACAACACTGTATATGCAACGATAGCCGCCTATCGGCAGGCTACGCTTCATATACTGAACGCCGTCTCAATTCAATCTCAACAATATATTTCCCGATTAATAAAATGAATCAGACAATCTTTGAATAATTTTGACTCTTAATTTGAAATAAAGATTGCCTCAAACCATAAACCATAGCACTAAGCGATATATGATAACCGCTTTAAACGGAGATCGAACCTTTCGATCTTTTTTACTGGGTCATAATTTATCAATTGGTTCTGTGTTCACACTCAATTTTAGCCCAAAGTATTCTAAACTAGTGAGCCTTACAGTGCGACAAAAAATACTGTCGTTACGAATTCAAGATTTTGAAAAAATAGAATGCGAACCAATAGCCTAGATACAGTATTACTGGTTGGTAAACCCAATGCAGGTAAAACGAGTTTGTTCAATCAGTTAACTGGCTTGAACCAAAAAGTGGGCAATTATGCAGGGGTAACTATAGAAGTTCTAAAAGGGAAACTAGGCCAAAAACAAATCACAGATTTACCCGGTTTGCAATCTTTATTGACCACCTCACCGGAAGAACTTATTTCTCAGCGAGAAATCCTGAAAGCAGCCGAGCAGCAACAGCCCATTTTATTTGTAGCCAATGGGATGCAACTATTTGATAGTTTGATTCTTTTTTCGCAATTAGCCGACCTTCAATTACCCATGATATTGGCCATTAATTTTGCGGACGAAGCAAAGAAAAATGATGTCAATATTAATCAAGGCAGTCTGGAAAAAAGCTTGGGGTGCCCTGTGTTTCTCTTAAACTCTCGGAAAGGTGAGGGCGTAGCTCCGGTAAAAGAGGCTATAAAAAATAACGCCTATAACGTACCCAACTCATTTTGCAGAAGTCAATACGACATTCTACTAAACGAGACAATTGAAAATAATTATATAGAAATACTCACCTCTTCTACCAATGAAAAAAGCTGGGATGATGATTATGCCATGCGGCAAAAAACAATTTTACCCATTGTGAATAAAAACATCCAAAGTACGCACCCCGAAAAGTATTTACTCAACACTCATAAATGGGATTCGGTATTGCTCCACCCTATTTATGGTTTACTCATTTTTTTGGTTACGTTGTATGTAGTGTTTCAATCGGTTTTCTTTTTCTCAAGTTTTCCTATGGACTGGATAGAAAGTGGGTTTGCTTGGCTCTCTCAATTCGCTACGGAAACTATCAAACTTCCTTGGCTGCAAACCTTAGTCGCCGACGCTATTCTCCCTGGCATTTCTGGAGTAATTATTTTCATACCTCAAATAGCCATCCTCTTTTTCTTGATTGGCATTTTGGAGCAAATCGGTTATCTCTCGCGCATTTCATTTATCTCCGATGCCTTTCTAAGGCGTTTTGGATTAAGTGGCCATAGTGTTATTCCGCTGGTATCGAGTTGGGCTTGTGCTATACCGGCTATCATGAGTACACGCATTATTGAAAACCCGCGTGAGCGACTCACCGCCATTCTTACCCTACCCCTTATGACTTGTAGTGCTAGGCTCCCGGTGTACGTCATTCTCATAGCCGTTTTATTTCCTAATTCTTCTGACTCATTTTTTGGCGTGCAAGGCCTGTTTCTGTTGGCCTTATATCTTTTAGGTGTACTGGCTACATTGGTTTTGGCTTGGCTCATTAATAAATATAATAAAGTGCCCAATGTATCACACTGGGTTTTGGAACTCCCTGTTTTTAGAAAGCCAAATTGGAATAGTATTTTTCTCAACGTTTTTAATAAGACTAAAACGTTTGTAGTACAAGCGGGTAAAATAATTTTTATAGTAGCGATTGCACTTTGGGCCTTAGCCAATTGGAGTCCTAAAAGCAAAGAATTTTTGACCCAACAATATATCGAACATCCAAATCAGACTAAAGAATCCATTGATCTCGAATATTCGTACTTGGGCTACACGGGTAAAATAATAGAGCCTGTCATTCAACCGATAGGCTACGACTGGAAAATTGGGATTGCCTTGGTAAGTTCTTTCGCGGCTCGTGAAGTTTTTGTAGGTACGCTGTCTAGTATTTACAGTATAGAAAATAATGATGAAGCAACCATTGTAGAAAAATTGCGAAACGAACAAGACAAAAATGGCGAAAAGCGATATGGCTGGGGGACATCACTTTCCTTACTTCTCTTTTATGTTTTTGCCATGCAATGCATGAGTACCTTAGCTATTGTAAAAAAAGAAACAGGTGAATGGAAGTACGTGGCCTTTCAGTTTTTGTATATGCTAGTGTTGGCATACGGTTCTGCTTTCCTAGCGTATCGCTTGTTTGCATAAAAAAAGCGGAAACAATCTGTTCCCGCTGTGCATACTATTTTTTTATACTCTATTTAGCCGCGTCTATCGCTAGTGTCATTTTCACTTCGTCATAGATCCATTTATCTTTCAACGATTCGTCGTTACCGTACACCATGCCCCAATCTTTACGATTGATTACAAATTCGGCTCTAGCCCCGATTTTCCCAACTCCCATTTCTAGATTCGCTGGAAAAGAAATTGAATTTGCCTTTCCGTTCATGTCTAAATTTCCAGTAATCGTGTGCGTATTTTTTTCATCCCCTTCTAAAGCTTCTACGCCCGTAATCTCAAATTTTACATTTGGATGGTCTGATGCGTGGAAAAAATCTTCACCCATTAAATGACCTTTTAATTTTTCTTTTTCTTCCGCTGGCAAATCTTTAGTCGTAATTTTCATATCGGGTAAAGCTACGGTTACGCTCCCGCCAGTAAGAGCATCTTCTTTTACATACAAAGCTCCTTCGCTTATGCTAAAACTTCCATTTTGAGTATGAGAAGGTGTAGCTCCTTCAAACGAAATAGTACTACCGTCTGTGATAGTATAGGCCTCACCGTCTGGAGTGGCTGTACTAAGCGTTTCTTCTTCTGACACTTCGGCGCTTTCGCCCTTTGGTGCAGTATTACAGGCTGAGAACAACAAGCCCGCCGCTAAAATTGATACATATATTTTTTTCATAACTTTAAATAATTGTGTGCAAAGTAACGAAAGCTTAGAGTAAGAAAAAAGTTAATATTACCATGATATTTATGATAAAATACCATCCCCAATCATGTTCAAAATGTGTATAGATTCTATTTCTGTTGGTTATTTAGCACTTATCTTTGTTGCTTCTAATTTTTAAGAAATTATGCAAGAATTCGGAACAAAAAACCCTAATGCGTCATTGAACGATTTAGGTATTCAAGCTTCTACCCTACATTGGAATTTATCTACCCAAGAATTGTCTGACAAGGCAGTTGAGCTAGGACAAGGCTCTATAACAAGCCAAGGCGCTTTAGCAGTCAATACAGGTAAGTTTACCGGACGATCACCAAAAGATAAATTCACTGTGAAAGATGAAATTACAGCGGATACAGTTGATTGGGGTGATATAAATTACCCTATTTCTCCTGATCATTTTGATAAAATATATGAAGACATCACAGCTTTCTTAACTGACAAAGAATTGTATGTACGCGATGCGTATGCTTGTGCTGATCCTGCACACCGATTGAACATTCGAGTCATTAACGAAACGCCATGGGCCAATTTATTTTGCAACGACTTGTTTTTACGTCCTACCGAAGAAGAAATTAAAACCCAAGAGCCTGAATGGATTATTATTCAAGCTCCTAGTTTTGAAGCAAACCCTTCTTTGCATGGTACGCGGCAAGGGAATTTTACAGTAGTGAATTTTACTAAAAGAATGATTTTGATCGGTGGTACTGCTTATACTGGTGAAATGAAAAAAGGTATTTTTGGAGTATTAAACTTCATCTTACCTCACGACAAAAAAGTGTTGAGTATGCACTGTTCTTCTAATGAAGGTGAAGCAGGAGATGTTTCTTTGTTCTTTGGGTTGAGCGGAACGGGAAAAACAACTTTAAGCGCGGACGCTAAAAGAAAATTAATTGGTGACGATGAGCATGGTTGGGATCAAGGCTCTGTATTCAACTTTGAAGGGGGGTGTTACGCCAAATGTATTGACCTGACAGAAGAAAAAGAACCACAAATTTATAATGCAATTAAGCACGGCGCTTTAGTTGAAAATACAAAATTCAAGGAAGGAACGAACGAGGTAGACTTTACTGATATTTCTATTACGCAAAATACGCGTGTAGCATATCCAATTGACCATATTTTCAATGCGAAAGAACCTAGCGTAGGTGGCGAGCCACAAAATATTTTCTTTTTAACTTGTGATGCGTATGGAGTGCTACCTCCTGTTTCTAAGTTATCTGTAGGCCAAGCAATGTATCACTTCATTAGTGGTTATACGGCTAAAGTAGCTGGAACTGAAGTGGGAGTGAATGAACCACAGGCTACGTTTTCTGCTTGTTTCGGAAAGGCATTTTTACCCTTACACCCAACGAAATACGCAGACTTATTAGGTAAAAAACTAGAAGCAAACCCCAATATAAATGTCTGGCTGATTAATACCGGCTGGAGCGGCGGTGGATATGGTGTGGGAGAGCGTATGAAATTAAAATACACACGCGCTATGATTACGGCAGCAATGAACGGCAGCTTGAATAATATCTCGTATGAAACGCACCCAATATTTGGTGTGGACATGCCAACTACTTGCCCAGATGTACCGGATGAATTACTGATTCCTTCGAATACGTGGGAAGATAAAAAGGGGTACAACGCAGCTGCTAATAAATTGGCAGGATTATTTAATTCAAACTTCGAACAATATAAGAGCGAAGCAAGTGATGAAATAAAAAATGCAGCACCTACCATTTTACAAAACGCATAACCTTTACTACTAAAAGCTGAACGAATACATTTATGTATAAAATACACTATACTTTCGAAGAGAAAGGACTAGAGCCCATCACAATAGAAAATGCTGAATCAGGTTTTAGTGTTCTAGAAATTGCACTTAAAAATAAAATAGAGATTAGTCATAATTGTGGTGGTGTTTGTGCATGCAGCACGTGCCACGTATATATTGAACAAGGCGATGACCAAATTGAAGAGTTAAGTGACAAGGAAGAAGACTTTATTGATAGAGCCAGAAACCCTAAGCTAAGTTCACGCTTAAGCTGCCAATGTGTATTGGAAGAAGGTGAAGGAGAAATTAAGGTTCACGTACCCGATCAAAGCGTTATTTTAGGAGAATAAAAATTAATATTATGGATTTTGAACCACCGATACACTGGAAAGACTACGAAGATATTGCCATCAAACTATATGAAAAATTTGGCGATGAAATGAATGAAGGCAAAATTTACCGTATCCGATTTACGGCACTGCGAGACTGGGTTTTAAGCCTTGACGGTTTTGAAGGTAAACGGGAAGAGTGCAACGAAGGTCATCTAGAGATGATTCAAAGCAGCTGGGTATACGAATGGCGAGACAATCAATAGAAAATGCAAAAGTGAGTTTAGTAACTCACTTTTTTTTGCATAAAAACGAATATAATATAGCTTATTTTTTTAATATGAAGTATATTCACGCTAAGACCTAAATAAAATTTTATGACGCCCAGTGTATTGATTATAGACGATGAAAAGAGTATACGAACCGCCCTCCGTGAGATTTTAGAAATGGAGAAACTCAAGGTTGAAGAAGCCCAAGATGGCAAAGAAGGTTTGAATTTACTCATGGCCAAAAAATATGATTGCGCACTCTGCGATATTAAAATGCCAAGACTGAGCGGTATGGATGTGCTAACCAAAGCCAAGGCAGAAGGTATTGACACTCCAATCATCATGATTTCTGGCCATGGTACTACTGATGATGCCGTAGACGCTGTTCGCTTAGGAGCTTTTGATTATATTTCAAAACCACCAGATTTAAACCGTTTACTCATTACCGTTCGGAACGCCATCAATCATGACAACCTAGTTAAAGATAACAAACAGCTTAAAAGAAAAATTAATGGTGTTCAGGAAATTGTAGGTGATAGTCCTGAAATAGTGAAAGTAAAGGAAACAATTGACAAAGTAGCTCCGACCGATGCGCGTGTGCTCATTTTAGGAGACAACGGTACCGGAAAGGAACTCATCGCTCGCTGGCTACATGAAAAAAGTAACCGTGCCAATGGCCCGCTTATAGAGGTGAATTGTGCAGCTATTCCTTCTGAACTTATTGAGAGTGAATTATTTGGTCACGAAAAAGGATCTTTTACTGGAGCCGTTCGCCAAAGTATCGGCAAATTTGAACAAGCCAATGGCGGAACCTTATTTCTTGATGAAATAGGTGATATGAGTCCTGACGCACAAGCTAAAGTACTCAGAGCTTTACAAGAAGGGCGCATTAATAGAATCGGTGGAGACAAAGAAATAAACGTAGATGTTCGGGTTGTAGCGGCAACAAACAAAAATTTGCAAGAAGAAATTGATAAGGAAAACTTTAGAAAAGATCTTTATTTCAGACTTGGAGTCATTGTGATAAAAGTCCCTGCATTAAATAATCGTAAATCAGATATTCCTCTGCTTGTGGAACATTTTTTGGACTCCATTTGTGCTGACCAGGGAAAAAAAAGAATAAAAATTACCCCTGATGCTTTAGAACTTCTTTCATCTAAAGATTGGCAAGGAAATATTAGAGAGCTCAATAACATTGTA
>Ga0209187_1002295_pt1 | contig 18622 bp, 15 predicted proteins | sample BantaG_FD_187430 | JGI IMG/M metagenome (GOLD analysis project Ga0209187, IMG submission 187430) | Marine algal microbial communities from Bantry Bay, Ireland - BantryBay_4 metaG (SPAdes) (version 2) | ecosystem: Host-associated > Algae > Red algae > Unclassified | place: Bantry Bay, Ireland...
CGCCTCTCCCGCCTGCGCGGGCTCGTCCTGCCGGTCGGACACCGGCTCGGGCTCCGACGCCTGCTCCTGCTCCACTCTCGGCTCGGTCCGTGGTTCGGTCCGTGGTTCGGTTTCTGGCTCCGGCTCCGGCTCTGGCTCCGGCTCCGGCTCCGGCGGAGGCGCTGGCTCCGGCTCCGGCTCCGGGTCCGGGTCCGGCTCTGGCTCTGGCTCTGGCTCTGGCTCTGGCTCTGGCTCTGGCTCTGGCTCTGGCTCTGGCGTTGGCGTTGGCGTTGGTGTTGGTGTTGGCTCTGGCGCTGCGTCAGTCTCCGGTGTTTGTGCCGACTCTGGATCGAGTGCCGGCACCGCCGCCGGGCCGGTGTCCGACTCGGCCTGTCGCTCGCTTTCGGATGGTCGATCCGCTTGCGCCCCGGCAGAAGCGTGCGTCGAGGATGGATCCAGGCTCCCGACTGCTGCATTCAGCCCCGAGAGGGTCACGGACAGCTCCGAGGCAGCACCGATGGCACGCGACGACACCGTGGTCTGCTCGATGGTCCGCGACAGCACGATGAGCGCGAGGACATGCAGCAGGACGGAGGCGAAGACACCGATCGTACGCATGACTAGACGGCAAGCCTCATGCGAACGAGCTCGCCGCAGGCGGCACCGCTACTGACGAAGCTTGTAACCGGTCTTGAACATGATCCAGACCACCCCGAGACAGCCGACGAGAAAGCCGATGATCATCACGAGACTCAACATGACGCTGACGTCGGCAACCTCGAAGAAGCTCCAGCGGAACCCGCTGATGAGGTACAGCACGGGGTTGAGCAGCGTCACGTTCTGCCAGAACGGCGGTAGCATGCTGATCGAGTAGAAGCTCCCGCCGAGAAACACGAGGGGTGTGATGACGAGCAGCGGAATCAGCTGCAACTTCTCGAAATTGTCGGCCCAGAGCCCGATGATGAAACCGAACAGGCTGAAGGCGACGCAGGTCATCACGAAGAAAGCGACCATCCAGACCGGATGGGCGATCCTGAGATCGACGAAGAAGGTCGCCGTGATCAGGATGATCGTGCCGATGATGAGCGACTTGGTCGCCGCCGCGCCCACGAACCCCACCACGACCTCGAAGAAGGAGATCGGGGCGCTCATGATCTCGTAGATCGTGCCGGTGAACTTCGGGAAGAAGATGCCGAAAGAGGCGTTCGAGATGCTCTGGGTCAGCAGCGAGAGCATCATCAGCCCGGGAACGATGAACAGGCCGTAGTCGACGCCCTCGACCGATTCGATGCGTGACCCGATCGCCGAACCGAACACCACGAAGTACAGTGCGGTGGAGATGACGGGAGAGGCGACGCTCTGCATCAGCGAGCGCCGCGTACGGCGCATCTCGTTGATGTAGATCGCCTTGATGGCCGGGATGTTCATCGGGGCTTGTGCACCATGTCGACGAAGATGTCCTCGAGGGAACTCTGCGAGGTGGAGAGGTCCTTGAGCACGAGGCCGGCCGCGTTCACGTCCTGCAGGAGCTGGGTGATGCCGGTTCGCTCACGGCGGGTGTCGTAGGTGTACACCAGGTGCGAGCCCTCTCCTTCGAGCGCGAGATCGTGCGCGACGAGCGATTCGGGAATCGTCGCGATCGGCTCGCGAAGCTCCACGATCAGTCGCTTCTTGCCGAATGACTGCATGAGCTCGCGCTTGTCGTCGATCGCGATCAGCTCGCCGTTCGAGATGATGCCGACACGATCGGCGATCTCCTCGGCTTCCTCGATGTAGTGCGTCGTCAGGATGATCGTCACGCCGTCTCCCCGGAGCCGCTCGACCACCGCCCACATCTCCTTCCGGAGCTCGACGTCCACACCCGCCGTGGGCTCGTCCAGAAAGAGCACGCGCGGTTCGTGCGCCAGCGCCTTGGCGATCAGCACTCGACGCTTCATGCCGCCCGACAGTCGCTGCACGAAATCCTTGCGCTTGTCGCTCAGTGTCAGACTCTCGAGCAACGCGTCGACATGACGTTCGTCCGGATCCTTGCCGAACAGGCCGCGACTGAACCGGATCGTGTCCTGCACGACGTCGAAGGCCCCGAGCGTGAGCTCCTGCGGCACGAGCCCGATCAGCGAACGCGTCTTCCGGTAGTCACGCACGATGTCGTGTCCGGCGACCGTCACGCTGCCACCGCTCGCGCTCACGAGGCCGCAGATGATCGAGATGAGCGTCGTCTTGCCCGCCCCGTTCGGACCGAGCAGGGCGAGGATTTCCCCCTCGCGAATGTCGAGATCGATGCCCTTGAGGGCCTGATGCCCACCCGCGTAGGTCTTGGTCAAGCCGCGAACGGACACGATCGGCAGGGCGCATTCGGCACGTTCTGAAGTCTCTGTCATTGCTCATTCTCCCACGCGAACCGCGCAACCGGGCGACCCGTCGATTCGAGAGGAATCCTCAGACCGACCACGACACCACCCCGCCGGTTCATGGCAAAGGCCTCGCCGCCATGCGCTTCGGCAATGAGTCGGACCAGGTGCAGACCGAGACCGGAGTGAGAGGCCCCGTCGGCTCGACCTGATGGCCCCGCTCTCGTGCTGAAGGCCGGTTCGAACAACCGCGACCTGTCCTCGGGCCCGATACCGGGCCCTCGGTTGCCGATCGCGATCGTCACATGGGTGCGCTCATCGTCATCCCGACGGGCGAGCACGACCGCGATGGTCGGGGTCGTCGCGAAGTCCACGGCGTTGGCCACGAGCTTGTCGAGCGCCTGTCGTAGCAGCGTGGGCGACCCCTGTGCCCGGAGGCGTCGCGGCGGCGCGTCTCGCCCCTTCGCGATCACCACGCCACCACCGTCGTCAACGGCCCGGTCTCCGGATCGGTCGCCGGCCCCGGTGATGATAGCGGTGCCGGTACGGTCGCCGACCGACGGCGACAGGACGCCTGTCCCGCTGACGACGAACGATCGGTCCGGGTGGATCTGCGCGTAGTCGGCCACCGCTTCGTCGAGCCAGGCGCGGAGTTCGACAGGAACGATCGCAGCCTGCTGGACGCTCTGCTCCAGACGGGTCGAATCGATCAGCGCACGCACGATCGATCCGAGCCGCTCCGCTCCGCGTCCGGCCCGCTCGATCAACGTCGCCGACGCGTCGTCGAGGCGCTCGCGGTCGACGTTCTCCAGGGAAGTGCGCACCACCGACAGCGGTGTGCCGAGCTCGTGAGACAGGCGGCGCGACAAGGTCTCCAGATACCGCGTGTAGGCGGCGGAACGGGCAAGCAGCGCGGACAGATCCCGAGACAGTTCGCCGATCTCGTCGCGTGCTCCGGAGCCTGCCAGGACACCGACGCGTCCGTCGGTGTCCACCGCGCGGCTCGCCGCTCGAGAGAGCCGCCGGATGCGCAACGACAGGCGTGTCGCCCAGGCGAACAGCAGCGTGACGACGACCAGACTGGTCAGCAGCAACACGGCGAACAGTCGCGCGAGGCGACTTCCGGTCGCGATCGACACATGCTCCTCGTTCGACTCGAACAACAGGTAGCCGGTGACGTCGTCGGCGGTGGTCTCGGCCGCCGATGCGCCGAGCGCCACGAGGGTTCCGAGTACGCGATCGTTGTCGACGGTCACGTAGCGCGTGGTAGGCGGCGCATCCGTCATCGCGATCGCCCGTCGCCCCGCGTCCAGGTCGAGCGCCTGCCGCGTCTTCTCGGTTTCGGCGAAGAGCGGAAGGTCGCCCGCCGCGAACCAGGCGAACAGGCGGAACAGGATCGCGTCCAGGACCCCGACGGCGAGCGAGGGCGGTGGCTCGTCCCTTTCGGGAAGGGGCGCGTAGAGCGCGTCGACATCGGCGACCAACCGTCCCGCACGGTCGAACAGTCGCGCGCGCACTCCCGGCGGCACCCAGGGGAAGAGGACTGCGCGGGCGTCGGGGCTCTCGTGAAAGAGGTGCCCGCCGTCCCGGGCATCGGATGATCGGGACTGCGCCATCAGCGCCTGGCGGGGAGAGCCGTTCATCGCCACCGGGCTCATCGTGCCGACCCAGGCGTCGCGCGGTCCACCCTCGCGCTGGACATCCGTCACCGCTATACCCACCCGGGAACCGCCCGGCGGCAACGGCAGCGCGATCTCGACCTGGTAGCCGCCGGCGACGTCCACCCACTCGGCGCGCCAGCCGGGCACCGGAGCGGCGGGCGATGTCCGGCGACGAGCCTCCAGCACGGCGACCGGACCCGGCGCGATGACCGACAACAGCGCGTGCGTCGTCTCACCGTCCGGTGTGCGCACGTAGACCTCCAGTGAATCGCCGTTCGCACGCAGCGTCTCGGGATCGGGACGCTCGTTCTCGCCCGCATCCACGGGCAGGCGCGGTGGCACGTGCCGCACGCGCGTGTCGTCGCGGACACGCACGAAGAGAAAGAGGCGGCCCGGGCGTCGGGCGGTTCGCAACGCAAGGGTGGTGTCGGTGCCGTAGCGATAGGTTTTGCCGGCGAGTTCCTGCCAGTCGTCGGCGTAGCCGTCGACGAACAGCGGCCAGCGCGCTGTCTCGGCGTACCAGTCGGCCTGCCCTTCCGCGACACGACCGATGGCCAGCGCCGCGACGAGCGATGGCGCCGCGGCCAGTGCGACGCGCAAGTTCGCCACGGCCAGCGTCTGGGCATCGGCGCGCGTCTCCTGCAGAGAGGCGTGCAGCTGACGCACGCTCTGCCAGCCGAGCACCGGCACGGCAAGCGTGACCAGTCCGACCAGAAGCACTTGCGCGCGCAGCTTCACCGGTGCGGGATCGCGATCAGTCGTCGAGCCGTGCGTGCCAGCGGTAGCCGAGACCGTAGACCGTCTGGATGCCGCCGAACGCCGGATCGATCGCGACGAACTTCGCGCGAATGCGCTTCACGTGCGCGGTGATGGTCTGCTCGTCGAGGACGAGTCCCGCGGACTCCATCAGCTGCACTCGACTCCTGACCTGGCCGGGATGACGCGCCAGACAGGCAACGAGGCGAAACTCGCTGACGGTCAGTTCGACCGGCACGTCGTTCCAGCGTGCCGCCAACCGTGACTCGTCGAGCGCGAGCGGACCGACCTCGCGCACGCCGTGCTCGTCGAGTGGTAGCGACAGTGCCTCCACCCGACGCAAGAGCGTGTTCAACCTGGCGATCAACTGGGCGAGGCTGATGTCCTTGACCAGGTAGTCGTCGGCACCCAGCCGGAGACCGGAGACGATGTCGAGTTCGCTGTCTCGCGCGCTCAGGAAAATGATCGGCAGGCGCGGGTGTGCGGCTCGCAGCGCTCGGCAGAGTTCGAATCCGGCCTCGGCATCGGGTCCGAGGCCGATATCCAGGATCGCGGCATCCGGGACGCTCTCGGCCACGGCGGTGCTGGCCGATGCTGCCGTGGCGAACGGGGCCACATCGAAGCCCGCACGCGTCAGCGCGAGCGTGTAGTTCTCCGCGAGGTCCGGCTCGTCCTCGACAAGCACGATCCGCCGCCTTGCTGCTTCGTCCGTCGCGCCATCGCTCATGCCGTTTGTCCGGTCACCCTTGATCGGAATCGCGTCGATCGCCTGTCCGATGCATCCCTGCGGTTTCGCGCCGCGCGTGTCTGATGGTCCGGAACCCGTCGACCAGACCGGCCGCCACGCATCATACCCACCCCGTTCCCGATCGAGCCTGCGCTCGCGCCGAGCCTGCCTGTCGCGCCCGTCACGTGAATGCATCGCGTTCGCGCCTGCATCTTTCGTGCGCGGCACCGGTCGGGCGCCTGACGCTCGCGATCGCGCCGGCCGTGTCGACGCCGATCGCCGCCGACGAGACCCCGGGCGATGCCCTTCCCGGCGCGGTGGCTATACTGCGCCGATGCGCTTCTCCTCTCTGACCGACCGCATCGCCGCCGAAGGCGGGACGGATGCCGACGGCAGCATCGCCAACCCGTGGGAGGTGCACGATCGGGCCATGGCACGCGTCCGGGCAGGCGACCACGTGACCGTGCTGAGCATCGGACAGGAAGCCGATCGCCGCACGCCACCGGTCGTCGTCGATGCGGCAGTCGACGCTCTCCGTGACGGTCACCACCACTACGCCGACGTGCGAGGCCAGCAGGGGCTCCGCGATGCGGTGGCGCGCTACCACGGCCGACTCACCCGTCAGGCGGTGGAAGGCGACTCGGTGACCGTCTTCGCCGGTGCGCAGAATGCGCTCTTCGCAAGCGCGCAGACCCTGCTCGAGACGGGCGACGAAGTGGTGTTGATCGCCCCGTGGTACACGACCTATCCCGCGACCTTCGGCTCGAGCGGCGCGACCGTCGTCCCGTTGATCACGTCGGCGGCCGACGACCACCGGGTGGACGCGGACGCCCTCGAGCGCCTGCTGACACCGCGAACCCGCGTCATCGTGCTGAACGTGCCCGGCAACCCGGTCAGTCATTGTCCGGATGCGCGCACCGTCGCGACCATCGTCGAGCTGTGCGTCGCGCGCGGCATCTGGCTGGTGTTCGACGGGGTCTACCTCGACGTCGTCGACGCGGCGGACGTGAACCTTCCGCACGGGCTGTCGGGCGCGGCCGACGTGCTCGTGACGGTGGGCAGCGTCTCCAAGTCGCACCGCATGAGCGGCTGGCGCACGGGCTGGACCATTGCGCCGCCTGCGTTGTCGGCGCACTTCGCGAACCTGGCGCTGTGCATGAACTACGGCTTGCCGCCGTTCGTTCAGGAGGCCGCCGCCGTTGCCCTCGAACAGGCGGCGGACATGCCCCGGACGGTGGCCGCCGCCCTCGATGCACGTCGCGGGCTGGCGTTGGAGGCCCTCGGCGACATCGCGCACGCTCGAATCATCGATGCCGGGCGCGGCATGTTCCTGCTCATCGACGTCGCGCCATTGGGCATCGACGCTCGCACCTTCGCCCTCTACCTTTTGGAGCGTCATGCGGTGTCCGTGCTGCCCTGCGGCGGGTTCGGGCCGGGCGGTCGCACGCTGGTGCGGATCGGGCTTTGCGTCGACGGCGAACGCCTCGTTCACGCCTGCACCGCCATCCGGCGCTGCATCGACGCGCTCGCCGCGGGGCGCTGACGTCCTGCCGGCCGCGCGCCGCGGCCGCGGTACCGGTGGTGCCGATCGGCTCGGATGCGTCGGCTCGAGTGGTTCAGCTCGAGTGGTTCGGCTCGAGTGGTTCGGCTCGAGTGGTTCGGCTCGAGTGGTTCGGCTCGAGTGGGTCAGCTCGAGTGCGTCAGCTCGAGCAGGTCAGCTCAGACGCGAGCGAACAGCGGGGCGAGACGCGGATCGCGGAATCGGCGAAGGTGCGCGTCCTCCGCACCGAGGGCGCCTTTCAGCAGCGCGTCGTACAGCGCGCGGTAGTCCATCGTGTGAACGGGGTCCCCGTCGATCAAGGCGGCTGGGGCGAGGTCGGTTGCGTCGCCGAGGAGACCGCCGTCCACTCGACCACCAAGCACGAGATGCGGCGCGGCGGTGCCGTGGTCGGTGCCTCCGGACGCGTTCTCGCCGGCGCGTCGGCCGAATTCGGAATACGTCGCCATGACGGTCGCGTCCCACTCGCCGAGCGCGACCATGCGCGTCCGGAAGCCCGCGAGCGCATCGGCGAGCTGACGAAGAAGCCTTGCGTGTCGAGCGCGCTGATCGTCGTGGGTGTCGAAGCCCTCGAGACGAACCCGGTAGACCGGCACGTCGAGCCCGGCGACGATGCAGCGCGCGACCTGGCGGAGTTGTTCGCCGAGCGCGTTCGCGGCAAGCGGCGGCATGCCGGGCGCTCGCTCGAGCTTGATGGCGATGTCGGCGAGCGTCGCGTCGAGTCGACTCACCCGCGATGCGACACGCGAGATGTGCGGATGCTCGATGGCCGCCACCGGCTGGCGGGCCGATTCGCGACGAAGGAGCTGAGCGACCGATTCTGCCGACAGCCACCGGCCACTGTCGCTCGCGAACAGCGTCAGCCCGCCCGCCAGACTCAATCCCTCGGCATCGGCCTGGCGCTCGCCGAGTCCGTGTTCGACAGCGTGCGTGATCCAGCCCGACGCGGGCGGCGAACTCGCGCCATCCCCCGCCCGCTCCCACAGGGCGATCGAGCGAAAGTGCGAACGGTTGGGACGCGGGTAGCCCAGACCCTGGACGATGGCGAGATCGCCGGCGTCGAGCGATGGCCGCAGCGCCGCGAGCGCGGGATGCAGGCCGTGGACGTCGTCGAGCGCAAGCAGACTGCCAGGCGCGAGTCCGATCGTCGGGCGAAGCCTTCGGTAGTGATCGTTCTCGCGCGGAACCAGGGTATTCAGCCCGTCGTTCGCGCCGGCGAGTTCGACCAGCACGAGGCGCGGCGCCGTACCCCCTCCGCCGCTTCGCCCGGCACGCCCCTCGGCGAGGGCATCGCGCAGGCCGAGCCCCGGTACGGCGAGGCTGGCGGCAAACAGCCCGAGCAGTTCACGTCGGTTCATGGTCGTGCTCCGTGTCGTCGGCCGCTCACCGTAGCTGGAAGGCGGGATGCGCGACGATGCGCTGGATGGCGGTCAACGTCGACGCGTCCGAAGGCGCATGGAGCGGGCCGAGCACCGCGTCCGGAAATCCGGCCAGCAACACATCGACGGGACGCAGATTCATCCCGTTCAGCGCCTGACCCAGACGTTCGGGCGTGCGAGCGATGACGGCGGGCGGCGCGATGCGCGCGGGTGCCGCCTCGGCGGCGGCGAACGCCTCGTCGACGATCACCTTTCCATCGTCCTGCCCGATGGTCCAGCCTGCTGCCTGTCCGTCGACGCGCGCGGCGATGGTGTCGAGCACGGCGCGGTGGGCCTCTGCACTCGGGCGCGACGATACCTCGGCAAGCAGGCGGGGGGTGCTACGCGCGAGCGCGGCGACAAGGGCACGTGTCGGCTCGTCCACCGTTCGTAGATGACAGGGTGCGCGGGCTGCCTGCACATCGCCGTCCAGCGGGAAGGACACGAGCCGTCCCGGTGGAAAGCGGGCATCTCCCCACGCGCAGTCGGGCCACTCCTGCAGGCAGTCCGGCACGCAATCGTAGGCGTCGATCTCGAGTTCCACCGGTCCGTCCCGCGGGGCGACGAGGCGGAACTGCACCCGATGGAAGTCACCGTACGGCGTGGTCACATCGTCGAGGGCGAGGCGCGCGACGTGTCGGCCGTCGACGCTGTTCTGGTTGGCCCACCGCACGTGGACGGCCGCTGCTCGCCAGTCGGGCAGTTCGCCGGACGGTGCGCCCGTCCCGTCCTCCGACCGCGTCGGGCGTTCCATCACGACCTGCCCCCCGCAATACAGCGAGCCTGCCGCCAGAGGGTCGTCCGGCACGCAATCGCCGCTCTGCACACCGAGCGATGCGTCGAGCCACTGCCCCTCGACCCATGCACCGTCGACGTAGAGGTTGCGGTCGCCTTCGCTACCGGCCGCGTCGTTGAGAAACGCGACGCCGACGGCATCGGCCCGCGACAACACCTCTGTAGGTACGGCAAGGGTCACGTCGCGCCAGGGCATGTCCGCCCCACCGCCGAGAATGCCGTCCCGCTCGGTATCGTGTCCGTGATCCAACACGCGCACGAGGTCGCGCCACACGCGTTCACCGTCAGCGAAGAGTGACACCTGCCAGGCGGCCGATCCCCGATAATGCTCGGCCGCCAGACGGAGCTGGAACGACGCTACGTCCATGCCGTTCGTGCCACCCATGCCGGCCAGGCCAGCCATGCCGGCCATGCCCTCGTCGACATCCATCGCGCCTCCGTCCATCGATGGCGACGCGGCCGAGTCCGCGCTCGGCGGCGCCACGAGGCGGGCCATCATGCGTTCGCGCTCGAGCAGCGCACCGCTGGTCAAGAAGGCATCGCCCTCGCGCCAGCCGGCGACGTCGGGCGGCGCGAACAGATCCATGCCGAGATCGGCCTGCCAGCGCGGAAGGTTCTGCCAACGCGCCTTCGGGTAGTCGAGCGAACGCGCGGTGCCGATCGCGAGGTCCACCGGCGATTTCACGATCGCTCCTCGATGCTCCACGGCCCAGAAGGCATCGCTGGCGAGCGTGTGGCGATACAGCACGGCGATGTCGTGTCCGGACGTGCGGAAGCGCTCGGACGCGCCGTCCAGCCAGTCGGGGTCGGGCGGGCCGTCCGCGATGAACGCTTGCCAGAAGCGCGTGGCGAGATGGCGTGCGGCCGACGGTTGCGCGAGCACGAGATCGACGAGCGCGTCGCCGTCGTGCGGACCTCGAACGCCGAACAGCGTCTTGTCGTCCGCATCGTGATCCCAGACCCGGAGGCGAAAGCGCAGTTCCGCCGTCTCGCTGGAGGCGTAGCCCGTCAGCGCTCGCGCGGCCTCGCGGACATCGCTCTGCGTGTAGTGACCTTCGCCGAGCGTGAACAGCTCGAGAAACTCGCGCGCCATGTTTTCGTTCGGCGAGGCCACCCTGTTGACGTCGTTGTCGAGGAAGGCGAGCAGCGCGGCATCCCGGATCATCGCCCCGAGCAGCGCCTTCCAGGTACCCGTCGAGAGCCGTCGGAAGGTCGCGTTCTGCCGAGCCATGGCGAGTGAGCCTCGACCGGTCCCGTGATAGTTCGTCGCGAACAGGTCGTGCCAGAACAGTACCAGCCGCTCCGTCTGTGGGGATGGCGTGTCGAGCATCTCCCGGGTCCACCAGAGCCTGAGCTCGCCGAGTTCCCGATCCCGAGCGCGATCGAAGCGCCGCCGCTCCCTCGGGGTGGCATCCACCCGCGCGTGGTAGTGCGGCGGCGGAGCGGACGTCCAGGCCGGCATCGGGGCCGACGGCTCGGTCCGGAGGCCGGCGACGATGTGCTCGACGCCCTCCTCCCGGCTCATGCCCTCGAGCGTCGAGAGGTCGGCCGGGGCCGCACCGATTCCGCTGCGCAGCAGCAGATGCCGACGGTCGGCGGCATCCATCGTGGCGGACGTGGCCGCTGGAGCCGGCGATACCATCCCGCACCACGCCAGCGACAGGGGGCCCACCCACCGCCACCCCCATCGCGCTGCCGACCGCTGTCGCGTATCCGTCATGTGATCTACCTTACGACAGGCCCGCCGCCCGGCGCGTCCGTCTGGATACCCGGACACGTATCAGGAGTGACAGAACGTACGGAATCGCGTGACACCGCCGAACCCGAGGAAAACTGCATGCTTCACCTTCTGCGCCCTTCAGCCCGTCCCGGCACGGCTGCCGATGCCCGCTCCGATCGAGCGCCCCGCCCCTCGCGCTTGCGAGCGTCGCTTTTCGGCACGGCTCTGCTCGCCCTCTCGGGAGCCCCCTTCGCCGCCGACCCTGCGCCGACGCTCGAGCGGACCCCGCAGGAAGTGGTCGAGATCGTCGTCGATGCGCTTCGCACCAACGGCGATGCCACCGGTGACGAGGGCATCGCCACGGTGTTTCGCTTCGCGTCACCGGGAAACAAGGCATCGACCGGGCCGCTGACGCGATTCACCCGAATGATCAAGATGGGCTACCCGGAGATGCTCGCCCACCAGAGCAGTCGCTTCGACGAGATGACGGTGTCGGGCGACAAGGCGCTGCAGGCCGTGTGGCTCATGTCCCCGTCCGGCACGGAGGTCGGCTACGCCTTCCAGCTCGGGCGTCAGCGCGGCGGCGACTACGACGGCATGTGGATGACGGAGTCGGTCCTGCCGCTCGGCAAGGGCGAGCGGAGCGGCACGCGCATCTGAAGGGCGCACGCGTACCTGCTGGAACCACGGTCACCTGAGTGATGCCCGGGGATCTGAACGGCGCGAAAGCGCCGAACCGGGGCGCGTTTCATGGCAGGGCGGCGGGGTTCGCGCTAAGGTCCGGTCACCCGTCGTCCAGGACCGTCCCGATGATCGCACCCGCTCCCCTGATCGTGCTGCTTGCCGCACTGTCGCTCGGCGCCTGCAGCAACCGCGACTCGTTCGACGAATCGCCGGTCGGTGAGACGTCGTCGGCAGATTCTGGCGTCGCGACCGACGATCCGTCGCCGGCCCCTGGAACGACCGCGGATGCCGACGCCGATGCCGCTCCGTTCTTCGACGTCACGGCGCAGACTGACCCGACAGATGACGAACAGACAGATGACGCACGGACGGGTGTCGAACAAGCGGAAGCGGAACGGGCGGAAGCGGAACGGGCGGATGCCGAACTAGCAGAAGCCGACCAGGCGGATGCCGAACAGACGCTGACGGAAGATCCAGTAGCGACCGACGATCTGCCTGACGACGCGAACGACCGCACGCTCGACACGTCGGCCCCCCCTGTACTGTCGGACGGAGACGCCATCCTCGTCCCGGCGATTCCGGGCGACCTGAACGCCGCTCGCGTGCTGGACGGACTGCAGCTCGTCCTCGCCCGAACCGTACTCGACCTGAACGATCGGCTGAGCTCGGGCATCGATCTCACCGCACAGCAGGAAGGCTGCCTCGGCACCTACGAGCCGGGGCTCGGCGATCCACTCTTCGGTGTCGACTGCAGCAGCGCGCTCGTGACCGAGCCGGTCAACGTGTTCGTCGAGCGCGGCGTCTTCCACGATACCGACGCCTGTCGCGCCAGCCTCGCCGAGCGCAGCGCGGACGATTGCGTCATCGCGTTCGCCAGCGTGTTTACCAGGACGATCTTCGAGCAGACGTTTCCGGAGCGACGGCCACGTCCCCTCCCCGGTAGCGGCGTCGTGATCGGCTACGCCGTCGATGGCCCGGTGCTCGAGATCGCCAGCGACGAGCGGGCCTTGCTCGGCGTGTTCGGCTGTCGCATCGATCTCGCGACCGGCTCGACCCTGCCGGGCGGCATCGGCAACTGCAACGCGGCATTCGGGGACGTCGCCATCCGCCTCGACGAGCTGTTGGCAGACGTGCGCTGACCCTCGCCGCGTCCGGCACGCGATCCGCGCGACCCGACGTGAAATGCGCGTCGGGAGTGATCGAGCGAGCGGCTGTCGACCCCGATCAACCGGTCTAAACGTCGGCGACCTGCGAACCCTTCCGCGGGTTCCTTACATTCTTCGCGCTCTTCCCGCTCTTCCCGCTCTTCCCGCTCTTCCCGCTCTTCCCGCTCTTCCCGCTCTTCCCGCTCTTCGTGTCCTTCCTGCTCTTCTTGTCCTTCGCGTTCGATGCGTCCAGTTTCTCGAGGAACGCGTCGCCAGCCGCGAGATGTGCCGCGAGCTTGTCGGGCGCCATGCGCTCGACGTTGCGCACCATCATCGACCACCGCGGGTTGCCGCGCAGCGTTTCCGCATGCAGATGGATCCAGCGCCAGAACAGCCCGTCCCAGACCTCGCACCAGGGACCGCTCTTCCAGTCGCTCATCTTCCGGACGTAGTTCGAGCCCGAGAAGTAGGGTTTGGTCGTGATCGAACCGCCGTCGGCATGCTGGCTCATCGCGTAGACGTTGGGGACCATGACCCAGTCGTAGCTGTCGATGAACATCTCCATGAACCAGACGTAGACGTCGTCCGGATCGATCTCGCACAGGAACATGAAACCGCCGAGCACCATCAACCGCTCGATGTGATGGCAGTAGCCGGTCTCGAGCACGCGCGCGATCACGTCGTCCACGGGGTCGATACCCGTCTCGCCCGTCCAGAAGGCCGGCGGCAGTCGCCGCGTGTGCTGCCAGTGGTTCGTGGTGCGCATCGGCACCGACAGGTCGTCGTAGGTCGCCCGCATGAACTCGCGCCAGCCGATCACCTGCCGGACGAAACCCTCGAGGCTGGCAATCGGGATTCCGTGCTCGGCGGCATGCGCCAGCGCGCGCTCGATCACCTCGCCAGGTTCCAGCAAGCCGACGTTGAGCATCGGCGTCAGCACGCCGTGGTAGATCCAGTTCTCGCCCCGGGCGATCGCATCCTCGTAAGGTCCGAACTTCTCGAAACGCTCGGCGAGGAAGGCATCGAGCCAGCGCGAGGCCGTCGCGTGCGTTACCGGGTAGTGCCAGTTCTCGAGCGAGCCCGGGTTGTCCGGAAAGTCACGTTCGACGCTCTCCACGGCCGCGCGCACGGCTGCCGTCCGCGACACCGTCGGCAAGGCCGGGATAAGCTCGCGCTCGCCCTTCGGCAGCTTCTTCCGGTTTTCCTCGTCGAAACTCCAGCGACCGCCCTGGGGTTCCTCGCCGTCCATCATCACATCGAGGCGCGTGCGCTGCCAGCGGTAGAAGTCGGCCATGTGCCAACGCCTTCGCCCGGCACGCCAGTCGCGATTGTCGAGGGGGTCGTTGACGAACATCGGCGAAGGTAGCTCGACAAGCGTCAGTCCGTGATCGCCGGCCGCGCGACGCAGTCGCCTCCCGAGCAGGAAGTCGTGCAGGTCGGCGACCACGATCCGCGTGACCCCCTCCGCCGCCATCACCTTGCAGACGGCGTCCAGCACGCACCGTCCATCCGCCGGGTACGCGATCGACTCGACCGTCAGGCCGCGCCTTTCCAGGCGCTGACGGTAGGCCGACATCGTCGCTCGGTGAAAGGCGAGCTTCTGCTTGTGGAATCGCACCGGATGGTCGGCGTCACCGAAGAACAGGGGGTCCTCGACAAACAGCACCCGTGCGGGCTCTTCCCGCAGAACGGGGGATGTCGCGAAGAGCTGATGCGGAAAGACGAGCGCCAGGGTGGTCCGGTCGATCACGGTCTGTCTCCTTGTCCCTTCGACGGGGCGGCGATCGCAGAGCGTAGCGTCGTCGGGCCGACGGCCGAGCGCCCGGGAAAAGAACACACGGGCGCGACGACACGGGTGTGACCACACGGTCGCCTGACTCTGACACCCTGAGGCGATGGGACGACGAGACAGACACATGGACGACCGGGGCAAGCCTGTGTACAGCAGTGGCAGCGACCGGGCGGCACTCGCCGAGACCAAGAATTGCCCGGTCTGCGGCCTGCCGTTCTCGAACCGCCGGAAGTGGGCGGTGCGAGGCCTCTGGCCGAGCGTCGTCTACTGCTCGGAGCGCTGTCGACGCGGCGGTAGCGGCGGCCGTGGCGCGGCGAAGCGTCAATCGTGACGGCAGGCTATCGGAGCAATTGGGCGACGCCTGTCAGCGCCGGGTAGGGCGCGCGGATCACGAAGGTCGGTACCCGGGCGAGGTAGTCCTGCATCCGCCCCTTCGCCTCGAACGCGGCACGAAAGCCCGAGGTCTCGAAGAACGTGCCGAGACGGGGGACGATGCCGCCCCCGATGTACACACCGCCCTCCGCGCCGAGCGTCAGCGCCAGATTGCCCGCGCAGGAGCCGAGCAGGCGGCAGAAGATCTCGAGCGTCTCTCGGCAGTGGTGGTCCTCGCCGCTCGTGCCGAGGCGGGTGATGTCGGCGGGCGACAGCTCTCCGGCTGACAGGCCGTCGATCTCCCGCAGCGCCTCGACCGTGTTGACCAGTCCGGGTCCCGACAGGAACCGCTCCGCCGACACGTGACGGAAGCGCGTCGCCAGTCGGTCGCGCACCGCGCGCTCGCGATCGGTGGTCACGCCGACCGTCACGTGCCCGCCCTCCCCCTGCAGCGCCTTCCAGCCATCTCGGCAAGGCACCAGCCCGGACACGCCCAACCCGGTACCGGGGCCGATGACGGCGATGGTGCGCGCCGGCACGACGTCGCCGCCGCCCACTACCGCAAGTTCGGTGGAGGGCAGATGCGGCAGCGAGAGCGCGAGTGCCGTGAAGTCGTTCACCACGTGCAGGACCTCGAGCCCGAGTTCGACGCGCGTCTCCTCGATCGACAGGGCCCAATGGTTGTTGGTGAGCTTGATCCGGTCGCCGGTCACCGGGTTGGCCACGGCGAACGCGGCTGCACCGAGCGGTCCGATCTCGTGGTCCGCCGCGTAGGTGCGCACCGCCTGCGCCAGGCTCGGGAAGTCGTCGACCGGTAGCGTCGCCGGACGGACGGGCGTGTCGTCGTCATCGAGCACGGCGAAGCGCGCATTGGTGCCGCCGATGTCACCGACGAGTCGAGCGGCGGCGGGCGCGGAGCCGGAATGAGGGTCGATCATCGGAGAGTGCGAGATGCGTCGAGTGGATATCGAGCCCGATCGGGGCACGGTCGAGCGGCGGCCGGACAGCCTGTGGCCGTACACGGGAGCCGCCGATGTCCGTTATACTCCGCGCGGTTCGCCACTGCCCGAAAGCAGTCGTCGTCCCTCGCGGAGAGGTGGCAGAGTGGTCGAATGCGCCGGATTCGAAATCCGGTATACGGTTCCGCCGTATCGAGGGTTCGAATCCCTCCCTCTCCGCCACTTCCGACCTGCCGGCGTGGCCTGGTCCGAGACGCATGCATTCGCCGACGCAGCCGACCGCCTGCTTGCCTGGTCCCCTCGTCCACCGCCTGTTCGGACACCCCGCAAATCGTGCTCCGGCGATGGCCTGTCCGGCGCCGGTACACGGCTCGCGCATCCACGGTGGGGCGGAGCAGCCTGCGTGCGTGCGCCGAAGACAGAGCAGCGATCACGCCGGTTCAGTCGAGTGCGGAACGGAATGAACCGGACGGGTGGAACAACGATGCCGCGATGGCGGAGAGAGAGGGATTCGAACCCTCGATACGCGATAAAACGTATACTCCCTTAGCAGGGGAGCGCCTTCAGCCACTCGGCCACCTCTCCCGCGAAACGCACGACTACCATGCTCGCGGTTCACGCCCCGAGAAACATTCCCGACGGCCGTGATCCTGATCGCCCGGTTTGCTGACTCGTCGGTCGTCGGATTCGCTGCATCCGGACGTCTCGCGAGAAACCGACGGCGCCTGACCGTGATACTGACTGAAACGGGCAGGAAACAAATGGCGCGCCCGGAAGGATTCGAACCTCCGACCGCCTGGTTCGTAGCCAGGTACTCTATCCAACTGAGCTACGGGCGCACTGTTTGAACCGAGAATTATGGTGCCTGGCAGGCGGGTCGTCAACCATCGGGGACGCGATTCCGAATGAATTCTTCCGGGGGTGACGCCCCGTTCGGTTCAGGCCGGCTCCAGGCTCGCAGACCGTGCGACCCGCTGGGGCGACGGCGCGGTTTCCCGTTCGTCCGGACTCGGCGGCGCGACCATCGCGACCACGTCCCCGGCCTGCTCCCGCTGAATGCGCTCGTAGATCTCCTCGCGATGCACCGCGACATCCTTCGGCGCGTCGACGCCCAGACGGACTTGATTCCCCTTCACGCCGAGTACGGTCACCGTGACCTCGTCGCCGATCATGAGCGTCTCACCCATCTTTCGCGTCAGTATCAACATGTCGCTTGATCTCCCGCTGGTTGCGCGCCGCCGACCGTGATCCGAGAGCGGAACCGGCCCCGTCGAACGATCCGCCAATGCGGTTCGAATCGCCGACGAAAAGTATGGCAGCTACCAGCGTCGATCGAGGCTCGGCAAGTTCGCTGTCCGTCCATGTTTACAGTGCGTCACACAGTGACGCCGGTCTGACGCCAGATTTCCGTCCGGGGCTCAACCTTCCTGACGAGCCTCGCCGTCGAGTTCGAACTCCTCGTGCAGGGCCCGAACGCCGAGTTCCAGGAATTTCTCGTCGATCGCGACGGATATCTTGATCTCGCTGGTCGTGATGAGCCGGAGGTTCACGCCGTTGTCGGACAGGGCACGGAACATTCGGCTGGCAATGCCCGCGTGCGAACGCATGCCGACCCCGACGATCGAGAGCTTGACGATCCGGTCGTCGCCGGCTATCGAGTGCGCACCCAAGGTCTCGCGCCGCGACTCGAGGAATTCCAGCACCCGGTGATACTCGTCCCGGTGAACGGTGAAGGTGAAGTCGGTGGTGTCGTCGGCGCCGATATTCTGGATGATCATGTCGACCTCGATGTTCAGCTCCGAGATCGGTCCGAGAATCGCGAAGGCCGTGCCCGGACGATCGGCCACCCCGGTGACCGTGATCTGCGCCTCGTCGCGGTTGAAGGCGATGCCCGAAACCAGTGCCTGCTCCATCGTGTCGTCCTCGTCGTCGTAGGTGATCAGGGTGCCGGGCCCGGGCGTGAAGCTCGAGAGCACCCGAAGCGGCACGTTGTACTTGCCCGCGAACTCGACGGCGCGGATCTGCAACACCTTGGAACCCAGGCTCGCCATCTCGAGCATCTCCTCGAAGGTGATGCGTTCGAGGCGCCGCGCACGAGGCTCGACGCGCGGATCGGTGGTGTACACCCCGTCGACGTCGGTGAATATCTGGCACTCGTCGGCCTTCAGCGCCGCGGCGAGCGCGACCGCAGACGTGTCCGACCCCCCTCGCCCCAGCGTGGTGATGTCACCGGTCTCGTCCGTGCCCTGGAACCCCGCGACCACCGGGATCACGCCGGCCTCGATGTCGGCACGCAGCCGCGTCGTGTCGATGTCGAGAATGCGGGCCTTGCTGTGGCTGGCGTCGGTCAGGATGCGAACCTGCGGGCCGGTGTAGCTGCGCGCCTCGATGCCCTGCTCCTTCAGCGCCATCGACAGCAGCGCGATCGTGACCTGTTCACCGGTCGAGAGCAGCACGTCGAGTTCGCGCACGTCCACGACGGCCGGCTGCATCTCGCGCGCGAGCGCGACCAGCCGATTCGTCTCGCCCGACATCGCCGAGACCACGACCACGGGACGCTCACCCGCCTCGACCGCCGACTTCAACGACGTCGCGACGGCGCGAATGCGCTCGGCCGTGCCGACCGAGGTGCCCCCGTACTTCTTGACGATCAGAGACATCAGTCGGTCCTACCCCCTCGTTCCGTCGGCGGCCGCGCCGCCGAG
>Ga0209187_1002298_pt1 | contig 18608 bp, 9 predicted proteins | sample BantaG_FD_187430 | JGI IMG/M metagenome (GOLD analysis project Ga0209187, IMG submission 187430) | Marine algal microbial communities from Bantry Bay, Ireland - BantryBay_4 metaG (SPAdes) (version 2) | ecosystem: Host-associated > Algae > Red algae > Unclassified | place: Bantry Bay, Ireland...
GAAAGAGACGCTCTCTGCGTTGAACGACCGCTCTGTAGTAATCGACACGCTATCTTCGGCAACTTGTGTCCCGTCAATACGCATCGCAAACCAGTTATCAGCCCAGACGTCGGCAGAAAAGGTCTCTGCTCCAACGGTAGTGGCAGAAATTGAGCAGAGTATAACGGCAGCTAAATTTCGATTCTTCATGTATATGTACTCATATTTACTGTCTCTTTAGCTAAATTTACGAGCCATTGGCCTTTTAGCAATAGCCATTTTGCTCATCTCTTCTCATCTCATTTAGCCTCACTCAATGGGCAGAGTCAGTGTCAGCTTTATCAATCGGTTGATTCCGCACGCACAGCAATTTATCCGACATCACCTGACAAGTACCACGATAGATATTCTCGTGATTATCCGTGTATTCACACGAATTAGATCGCGCGCAGTCTTCACAAACCTGCCACGCATCATTACTCAAAATGGATGCATGAGCGGATACAGTTTGTGGCAACCAGAAGTGCAAGTTGTAACACATTATTGTCAAGTGGCAGCGTGTCATTTTTCTTTTCATGATCTCATTCATTTTGCCGGTGCGCCGCGAGGACCACCACCAGGACCTGTTGACATCGCAACTGTTTTTCCGGTAAAGCAACCAATGAACATGTTCTCGCCAGCACTGGCTGCGTGATAGTGATAACCGCGTGTTTCATCGCTGTGGCCGCGACATTCGTCCAGCCCTTCAGTTTCATTACCATCGCTGTCCAGCATGCCGTAAATACCGTAACCATCCATGGCATAGCCGAGTAGGGATGCATGGCCATCAACCTGGGTGTCAGAGGATTCGGTGCAACCAGTGGCCGCGTGATAGTGATAACCATCGTTTGGGTTGACATGACCACCGCAGTCATCAAAGGCGGCATTGGTGTAAGGCCCCGGGGTGTGATCCAGCGGTTCCCCAATAACTTCGAATTGGTAGCAACGGGTTTCAATGCCGTTACTCAAAACACAGTCTACCTCCGCGACGTCTCCGTTGATGCTACCGTCCAGAAAGTAATCGAACTGAATACCTTGCGCTGAAACTGTTTCGTCAGGAACACTTACCTCATCGCTATTGCTGCTACTGCAACCGTAGGTTGTCAAGCTAGCCAAGCCAATCAGGCTTAGTCTGACAAGGTGCATAGTAGACAAGTCTTATATCATGTGTGTTGTCTCAAAGGGAAAACCAGAAGTAGAGCAATTCAGGAGTCAGAAACCACCTTGATGTGTGCGGTATTGCTTTGCCTATTTATTTAAGTTGTAAATAGTCATGATTATGAGTATGAAAATCATAGGTTATTCTCCGTTCACAAATGAGGAAGAAATGAGGAATTTGCTGGGATGCCGATGTAGTTGGTGGCAGGTGCAAATCTGCGGGCCTAATCTGAATTTCCGGTATTTTTGATTGTCAAAGTACTAATCAGAAAAGAAGTTTCAATTGCTATTATTCTTCGGTTTCATTCAGATATACAGATGCTATCGTGGCGGGTTTTCAGCACAAGGATGAGGCAGAGCGATTCATGGCGGATCTGTCCGAGCGGTTTAAGCTGTTCGGTCTGACCATGCATCCGGATACGCCCCAACAGCTGGAATCAGGCGGCTTCCTGGTACTCCATGACATCCTTTTTTTTCAAAGCTTCCAGTGCAGCATCTCTAGCAATTTCGGCTTGCAACATTGCGTCGTGTTTTACAACTCCAAATCCACGAATTTGTTCTGGTACCACCAGTAGTGCCTTGGCGGCGTCTACCGTAATGTGCTTTGACAAGGACTGCACCGCATCCATATCCTGTTCATAGCGCTTTATCCATGTGCGCTCACGGCGCCGTTCGGCTGTGTAAGCAAACACATCCAGTGGCGTACCGCGCAGGCGCTTTCCATGCTGCAGCATGCGGAACATCTTTAGAATTCCAGCACCGAATGCTCGCTTACGCGGCCTTCCATCTGAACCCTTTGAGCTGAGCAACGGTGGGGCCAAGTGCACCTTGATGCTGTAGTTTCCAGAGAACGTATCGGACAGTTGCTGGCGGAATTCTGGTAAAGAATACAGTCGAGCGACCTCATACTCGTCTTTGTAGGCAAGTAATCGCGCATACTCGTTGGTAACCGTTCGTGGTAGCGTGTCATCCCAGCCCAATTGCTGACAATGTTGACTGAATTCTGTAACACGACGTCGATATCTTTCTGCAAGAGCGCGGTTCTGGTAGCGTTCAAGATGCGTGCATCGGTGATCTATCAAATCCTGAAGCGTATCGAGCGACGGCGTACTGGGTATGCCTTCAGTCTGCGTATCATCATCAACAAATTGGCTGGCGTCTACACTCAGCTTACGTCCCCAGTGAAAAGCGAGCCTGTTGGCTTCTACGGAAACGCCATTTAGCGCGATAGCGGTATCGAGCGCGTTAAAGCTCAGGGGTATAAGTCCGCTCTGCCATGCGTAGCCCATCATCATGATATTAGTGGCAATTGTGTCGCCTACTTTACGCTCAGCGACCTTCCCGAACGGATAGAAAGAGGTACTACTTCTAACAGATTTGGCTATACATGCCTCGACCGCGCTGTACTTGAAATCAACATCACGGTGATGGACGAAACTGGCAACGGGGGCAGTTGTGGTATTGATAACAGCTGAGGTTCGTTGCGGATCACACAAGACGATACCATCGCGTGAGGCCGCAACCACTGCATCTGCGGCAATCAACAGATCGGCACCGCCTGCAACAATATGAGGACTTGTGACCATTGAAGGTAGTCGGGCTAGTCGAACATGGCTTAGCACCGCTCCGCCTTTCTGCGCAAGCCCGGCCATATCCAGAATCATCGAGGCTTGTCCATCAACGTGCGCTGCCATACCCAGTAAAGCACCAATGGTTAAAACACCGGTACCACCCACACCCGTGACAGCGATATTCCAGGAAGTGTCACCTAATACAGGAATATCAGGGCTCGGCAATGCTTCATCCAGAATATTTTGTGTCGGTATTGTCCGTTTGCGTAATTCAGCTCCTTCAACGGTCACAAAGGATGGGCAGAAACCTTGTACACAGGAAAAATCCTTGTTGCACGATGATTGGTTGATCTGTCGCTTTCGCCCCATCGGTGTATTCAGGGGCTCGATGGAGACGCAGTTAGACTGAATGGAACAATCCCCGCAACCCTCACACACAGCACTGTTGATTATGACGCGCTTCAATGGGTCCGGCATCAACCCTCGCTTGCGCCGTCTGCGTTTTTCAGCGGCACAGGTTTGCGCATAGACAATCGCATTGCAGCCTGAGAGTTCTCTGAGCTGCCTTTGTACTGCGTCAAGCTCATTTCGATGCATTATTTCTGTGCCTGGCGGCAGTTGATGTTTAGAATAAAGTTCGGGCTCATCACTGATCAGGAACAGAGGTGCAACGCCCTCTGCATGTAATTGATGTACGATCTTCTCAGCCGATATATCGCCATCGACAGATTGACCACCTGTCATCGCTACCGCATCGTTGTACAGAACTTTATAGGTGATATTAACACCTGCCGCTATCGACGCTCGGACAGCGAGAAGTCCTGAATGAAAATACGTACCATCACCCAGATTGACGAAGCGGTGCTTCTCATCTGTATAGTGACTGATACTGGTCCACGGCACGCCTTCACCGCCCATCTGTGTGAAGGTGTCAGTATTGCGATCCATCCACTGCACCATATAGTGACAGCCTATACCCGCCATGGCCTTGGACCCCTCAGGCACCTTGGTGGATGAATTATGCGGACAACCAGAGCAAAACCACGGTTGCCTGTCGATAGGTGCAATATGAGATGCTCTTTCGTCTGCGCGTTTTTGAAGATAAGCGAGGCGTTCCTGAATATGTGCTTTCAGCGTTTCGTCAAAGGGGAGTTTCAACAATCGAACAGCGATAGCCCGGGCCACGCGTGAGGTTGACAATGCAGCCGATAGTGGCAAGAAAGGCTGGTCTTTTTCGTCAAATTTTCCAACGATTCGAGGCCGAACATCAGCGCGCCAGTTAAACAGCTGTTGTTTGATCTGGTGCTCTATGATTTCGCGGCGTTCCTCGATGATAAGCACCTCATCCAGCCCTTCGGAAAACGCCCGAATACCTGAAGGCTCCAGAGGCCAGGGCATGCGCACCTTGTAAAGTCGCAAACCAATTTTTGTCGCTGCATCATTGTCGATGCCAAGTTCAGCCAGTGCCTGCCTGACGTCTTCAAATGCCTTGCCCGTAGCAACAATGCCAAAACGGGCATGCCGCTCATCGAGTACGGTTTGATCAATGCCATTGGCCCGTGCGAACGCCAGGGCAGCATAAGCTTTTTGCTCTTGTAGTCGATCATCCTGAACCAGTGGCGGGTCTGGCCAACGCAGATTTAAGCCGCCTTGCGGCATGGCATAGTCTTCGGGTATCGAAAACGACTGGAGTTCATCGCCTAACGACACCACAGCACTCGTTTCAATCGTGTCGGATATAACCTTGTAGCCGACCCATAAACCCGAATAGCGAGACATGGCGATGCCAAACAGGCCAACTTCAATAAATTCCTGAATGGAGGAGGGGTACAGTACCGGCATGACGGCTGACATGAATGCATGATCTGACTGATGTGGTAGCGTTGACGACTTGGCAGTGTGGTCATCGCCAGCAAAACACAGAACGCCGCCGTGCGTGGATGAACCAGCGGCATTCCCGTGTTTGAACACATCGCCACATCGATCCACTCCAGGACCCTTGCCATACCAGTAGCCCACCACACCCTGACGATTTGCCTGATCTGACAATGGAACCTGCTGCGATCCCCAGATAGCAGTCGCCGCCAGATCCTCGTTGATACCTGGCTGGAATCGAACGTCCAATGCAGCAAGATGCTCTTGCGCGCGCTCCAGCTGCTGATCATAAGCGCCCAGTGGGGAGCCCCGATAACCGGTGACAAACGCCGCTGTATTCAAACCTGCCGCACGATCACGCCGCATCTGAGCCATCGGAAGACGAACCAGGGCCTGCGTTCCGGTCATGAATACACTGCCGCTTGTAGCAGTGTATTTATCATCAAGGCTGTGCAAGGTACCCATAGTCACTCCTCCAGCAAAGTATTTGAACACCATTTTGCATGCGAATAACGAGGACAAGTTACCGCTTGATATTACTAATTTTGACCAGTAGTAGTCATTACATCCTACTATGAGCAATTAATTAGCCATTTCATCCTGTTCGAATGATTTATTCAACCGATTTGAAACTATTACGTGCACTCTATTACGTGCACTCCAGGCAGAACCCACGCTCAGTGTGGCCCAGCTCGGTGAAAGATTCTGATTGAGTTACACACCGTGCTGGCGACTTCGATCAGGAGACCGCACGCGTTTCAGTGCACGAGAGTGGATAGTATCAGTGCACTAGAATGGATAGTAGACTCCACCAGGATGTCAATATGGTCAAGTCTGCACTAGGGCCCAGTACCCAACCGCGCGATCTTATCTACATATGTTTTATTGAAAACGCTCACGTCATTCTCATAAGCAGTCACCTCGGCTGACACATAGTAGTGCGTAACATCGCAAACCATACGTCCTGCAACCGTAGTACGCCAGCGCCAATCGTCGCGCCCGCCTGTTTGCTCCCACTCAATCAGCGCAGTAGCACTTAGTGGATCATCAGGATGTATACGGTAGGTTTCGTTTTTTTTATCGCCCGATACAAGGCCATGGTGCACATCCTCGCGTTCTCCAAAATCAATGTCAATCATTGTGTTGACAATATCGGTTTCAGGGTCGGTAAAGGTATTGCGACTGGTCGATCCTTCTCGTATGAGTTTCGTTTTCCAGGCCGGTGAACCTTCAGCCAACGGGAAAATACATTCGTCACCAATAGCTGTTGGACGTACAGGCAATATCACTACTCCCTGGTCTATCTGAAGGGAGCCTGATACTGCGCTGGGCCAAAGAAACGGCCAATATGTATTTGAAATGGCGATGCGCAGTTTACTACCTGGCGGGGCTCGATAAGCTGTTTGGTCAAGCACGACTTCAAGGTCAATTTCTTTACCTGCTATGAGTGCTTGTGGGTGCTCAAAGGACTGCCTGCAAGATAAATTAAGACACCCTGACGTTATAAGCATGGAGGTGCCATCAACCCGGATGTCACATAATCTGACAGCTATTTGTGAGGATGATGTATCGGGTGTTAATCTTAGTCGCAGAGTGGGGGAACCAACAATATCCGTGGCCTCTTGCAGCTCAGTAGAATCAAAACACAATGATAAGTCGTCATCACTGGATTGTTCGTCTGGTAATTCCGGGCCAAACGCAAATGGAAAGAAGTCACCCGCTGCAGCACCGCAGTGTTGTGGAGTACACACTACCAATGGTTTGTCTAAAGCGGTTGGAAAATCAGATTGCGTCAGCGTGTGATGGCCAAGCACCCATTGTGTTGATTGTATATTTGCAGAGGGTAACTGCTCCTCCGCTATCCAGCGCCCGGGTCTGTAGGGCATCCATCGTTCGGGCTTTATGCTATCCATTAACCATGCTCGATAAGCTGGCTTTGTCTCTACACCGTTGGGAATATCCTTGAGCCATCGGTCCCACCAACTTAAGCACTCTTGCAAAAATCCAATGGCAGGTTTTGGCTCGGCATAGTGCGGATACTTGTGTATCCATGGACCAACAATGCCTGCAACCGGAGACGTCAGATTACTGACCAAATGCGAGATTGTGTTTCGGTAGCCGTCGTGCCAGCCTCCTAGCGATAATACGGCGGCAGATATCGCTGGGTAGTCTTCACAGACACTGCCGTGTTTCCAGTAGTCGCTGCGAGTCTGCTCTCTAAGCCATGTGGAGATCAGGAAGGGTTGACTTTCCAGTCGATCTATCCATTGACTTTTATAACGCTGACCCATGACGGCAGGATCAGGCGGGCGCGACGAATACGACAACATATTACAAGCCCATGCAAAGTTGCTATTCAGCAAACAACCGCCTTTAAAGTGAATATCGTCAGCATAACGATCTGTGCTTGAACACACGGTGACAATTGCCTTGAGTGGCTCAGGCTGCAAGGCGGCTACCTGTATGGCATTGAATCCTCCCCACGAGATACCCATCATGCCGACCTTGCCGTTGCACCAGGCTTGTGATGCCGCCCAGTCAATAACCTGCTTCGCATCCTCCAGCTCTTGCGCCGTGTATTCGTCATGCATCAATCCTTCAGATTCGCCATTGCCACGCATATCAACACGAATGCAGGCATAGCCATGGCCAGCGAAGTAGGGGTGAGTGATTTCGTCTCGTGCGATCGTGCCATCGCGTTTGCGGTAAGGCAGATGCTCGACAATGGCGGGAACCGGTAAATCGACAGCGCTATCCGGCATCCAGACTCTGGCAGACAACACCACACCATCGGCCATCGTGATGGGCCAATGTGCAGTTTCGGTAACTGAGTGTTCGAATTGAGTAACGGTTTTCATAATTCAGTTTAAACGACTCTCTCTCTCTCTCTCAGTGGCCTTACGACAATACTTTTCGTTTGCCTATGAGACACCGCGATGACACCGCAGCCTATCAACGCGCATCAATATCGGAAAAGTCCACTCCCTGTTCAATTGCGTAGTTTCGCATTGCCCGTAGTGCCTCCACCGTCTGGGACAAATGCCCTCCCACGGTGCGCATTAAGCTGGTCGCAACCAATGCATCACTTTCGATGATTGACATGAGTTCTTCAGCACCAATCCGCAAGAATCTGCTGTCTTCCATCGCGACTAGATCCAGGGTGCGTGGTTTATTCTGAATGACTGATAAGTCGCCAATTAACCGACCCGGCACAACCTCTGATACCAAACGTGTCTGCCCTTCATCCGCTAACCAATACAGTCCGGCCAGGCCTTTGATGCATAAGTAGGCTGCATCAGCTTCCTCATCCATTGCAAATATTTTCTGACCCGATTTAGCGCTGTACCACTGTGCGCCAAATGCCAGTAATCGCTGTTGTTTGCGATTGAGTCCTCCAAAGAGTTCTGTTTTTCCTATCTCCTCAATTTTTCGATTCAAGTCATGGCGTGCATCGGAATCTTGCGCCTCCTCATCGCGGGCAACTCCGTCAATACGTCCGTCAACAATTTCTACAAACAGGTCGTAATTCTCAGGATTGAGTATTTGTTTTTCAATAAATATCTTGATGGCCTCAGGCATCAGGTTGCTTATACGATCCCTCATCAGATCACGTGCATCGTTATCATGGCTGGACAGTGAATTTCCGAGGATCAGGATGTCTGGTTTCTTGATTCCAGCCCTGCTAAAGGCCAGGCGTTCCCGAAATATGGCTGGCATATTCGTACCGCCCGAACTTGTCACAAAATCATAGATTGATTCTGCGGCCAGTCGCCGTAAACCGTTTTCATTCAGAACACTAACAACAACATCCTCGATTAACTTTTCGCGCGCACCAGCCATAGCCGAGATTCTCCCAAATAGTGCATTACCCATCACTGTCATCACCGGAATATATTTTTCAGGAACGATAGTCTCGAATAATCCATCCAGTTCTTCCACCATCTGTAGCGCGCTCTTTCTGCGTATCTGTAGAACACGCTCTTTAAAAGTGTCATTGAATGCAGGACCCATTTGTTCCGACGAAAACGCAAAAGGTACGGTTAGCATCAGAGCATTATCTTCGGGTACAAGCTTTGCGCCACCTGAGTCACGTCGCTTTTTAAGAATCGTGCCCAGGCGCTGATACAGCTCCTCATCCATATTTAATCGCCGAAATAGTGGGTGATCTGTACCGTCCTTACCAAAGGTCGCAGTCAGGCTCTCAATCAAAGTGACGGACATTTGCAGGAGTTCGTCGGCAATACCCTGCTCTTGCAGAATACGCACGAAGTTATTGTCTTGTGACAACGACGCCTGTGTCAGAGGGCGTGTGGGCAACGCATAAAGCAGATTACTGCCCAAAGGTGACACCGGGTTGAATTTATCAGGATGAAAGCCATGTACGATATCGTCGAGACCTGCCTTCGCCAGTCGCCTGGCAATCTCGGGTCGTAGTTGCACAACGGCGTCTGCCAGTTTCTGATGCTCGCTCTGCTCGATTCGCGATTGCACAGCGCGACGTACCATGAAATCATCTATTCCCATTGCCTGGACCAATTCGAACCACCAGTCGCGTATTTCGTCTGAGGACTGTAGTCCGGCTATCGAAGGATCAATCCAGTCTGTATCAAACCGGTCTATGCTATTACCAGATTGCTCGGCTTTCACGATGAAGATGTCGTCAGTGGAATCGGCCCCGAAGCTCTTGACAGGCTTGCTTTTAAAAGGCATCAGAATGTTTTCACCCAGTGTGCCTTGCAGAATTTGCGGATTGGAATGGGCATAGCCAATGCAATTGGCCAGAGTCACTTGATGCAAGGTATTTAATTCTTGCCCCGCCATCGTCACCGACCCGCGTTGTGGTATGACTTCGCGAGTCAGTAGATCGGCGAATGCCAGAGCTGCCGCTTCATTCTCAGCTTTGATACCCACGCGGGCTCCCTGAGGTATTGTTAAGTTGATATCTTCCAATACAGCTCGACCGTCTTCATCGCGGATAGTTACATCCTTGATTTTGATATCGCCTTTCAAACTTGAAACTTCATCGGGTGTGCCTTCGAACAAGCTGTCCTCAACCAGAGAACTTGACGCAAAACGCTCAGTAACGGCCTCCCATCGCAAAGCTACATCCTGGGTTGTGTTATAAAAAGTCAGCAGTTCCTTCCACGGTGAAGACATATCCCTAAATGCTGCCAGCGCTGCCACTAGAGCGCCGACTGTGATGTGCCCTGTGATGGCCAGATAGCCACCAACTGAATAGAAAAAGAACGGTGTCAACTGATTGATGAAATTGTTCAGAAATTTCATGAAGAATTTTTTTTGATAAATCTCAAAACGAATGTCGTACAAGTTTCCCAGGCGATTGGAAAACAGTGACATTCTGTAGCGCAATCCACCATTGGTTCGAATATCGCTAACCGCAGCTGCGCTCTCACCGATATCGGCAGCCAGTTTTCGAACCTCTTTTATGCGCTCTTTGTTGAGTAGATTTATTTGGCGCTGCAATATCGGTATGAGCCAGGCTTGTAGTGGGATCAATGCAATGGCGGCTAATCCGAACCAGACACTTTGCGCGAACAGAAATACCAGAATGGTGATCATCTGCCCCGCCTGTAGTATTGGCTGAGACAACATATCACCCATAATCCCACCCAGTGGTTCGGCCTCTGAGGTCACCATCGACACCAGTTCGCCCTGGCTGGTATTTTGAAAATACGGTTTGGGAAATCGCAGAATCCGTGTCAAGAGCTGAAAACGAAATCGACGCAACAACCGTTCAGCCAATACCCCTTTCATGGTATTGAGCCGCATCTTCAATAGCCCGTTAACCAGAACAGCCGCAAGAAAGCCAAAACACAAAACCATTAGAAACTGAACCTGGCTAAGTGTCATTCCCAGCAGTTGCACGGCCTCTCCTGTGCCTCCAATCGCATCGTTAATAATGCGCTTGGGTAGCTCAAGTGAGACGTACAGAATAGGGAAGGTCAGGAGAGTGACCAGCAATAATACTATCTGGTCTCTCTTCGAGTATTTCCAGATATACGTAAAAATGCTTTTTTCCATGGCTTGTTCCAGTGTTGCGAATCAACCGCTGCAGTGAGCACGATACATCGTCTGGAGCAGAAATGTTAAAGCTCGTTAGAGTGTCGTTTCAGACTTGCCTGGGCAAAAAAAGCCGAACGCTATTGCTGGTGAGTTTTGAGCTCTTTGCCCGATCGTAATGGGTGGATTTAATCTTTGGACGACAAGCCTGAGTTTCCAAAGGACGACACGATTGATGTCAATTCCTTGTTCAGCCCAAAAGTTACCACGCTATAGTTCATTGTCGAGCATCGAACAATCTTGCCTTTAAATTTTATGGCTCTGTGATTGGGGTTTCCCACCTCAATTATAATTTACGCTCTTGAGATGGGCAGGTCACTACATAATGTCTAGGGTACAGCCAACTTGGCTGCGGCGAATCGTCAGTCACTCTGACGACTCGCCAATGCTCCATAGGCTGGCCGCTTGAATAAAACGTCGTTTGCACTGAATGCAATCAGGCGTTACTACTACGACTATCTGGAGCGCTCGCCATGAATCGATCAAATTCCTCCTGATCTGCATGACGCTTGGCTTCAGTCGAGAAGCCTTTGAAACGCTGAGCGCGCTCGCGAATCTCGTTCTTGATTTCGCTGATGCGATCGTATTGGGTCTGTTGATATTCATTGAATACGATATTGTCTGAGCCTGCCATAAAGCGAGACTCGACAGAACTACCGCCAAAAAACTGATTCCAGCGTTCCTTGATTGCACCGGGTAGATCCCGCACGTCGCGACCGATCATGATCCACGCCAGAATTATCAAGCCCAGTGGCCAAAACATGACAAAACCAAGAACCATGACGGCAATGTTTATACCGCTCCAGCGATGCGATGACCCTGAATGAGAGACCCGCCTGTTATCGCACGACCGTGCTCTGCCTGCCGAAACTCCACTTTGTGTTGCTGAAGACATTTGAATTCCTCTTTAGAAATGATGAAGCGTTGTTGTTCAGCTCAGTGTGAAAGGGATACAGATCGCTTCATTTCCGCCCTATGTAAACACTGTTCACATATGATAGCCGATAAAACACACTTTTTTCAAGCAAATTTGAAGAAAAGTTAACACTGGTCACATCAATCCCTACAATTGGGTTATGAAATCCGGAAAAACGACCAAAAAGAGCAGTTATCACCACGGTAACCTCGCCGAATCGCTGCTCAATGCTGTTGATGAAATCGCTAGTCAGTTTGGACTGGAGGCTGTTACTTTGCGCGCTTGTGCAAAACGCGTAGGTGTCTCTCCTTCTTCTGCCTTTCGTCATTACACTGATAAACGGGCACTGCTGACGGCCTTCGCTGCAAGAGCGTTGCATCAACTATGTGACGCCATGACCGAGGCTGCTTCGGGCGAGCACATCGTGACTACCAAGTCATTTGCAGCGGTGGGGCTGGCTTATATCCAATTCGCCATCGACAAACCGGCCTTTTTCCGAGCGATGTGGCGAGAAGAGGCAATCTACTCCAGTGATGCTGATTACCAGATCGCGGCCACGCGGTTAAGTGAAATTCTCAAGCAAGGCTTTGCGAATTCTCTGCACGATAACGATCCTAAAGCACTGGATTCAGAGGAGCTACTTGCTTGGTCATCTGTACACGGACTTGCCAATTTATTTGTTGACGGTCCGGTAGGGAAGGGGAAAACACGTGATGAAAAACTGTCTATCGCCCTTCAGATGATCGAAGCGCTGGACATGGTTTTCAAGTCTGAGTAGTCGGGCGTTCGCTACACGCGTTTTGATCCAAGCACCCCGTTGACCACGCCAACGCCAATCGTAGCCAAAACCAGTGTAAACAGGCTAAAGCCCGAAGGAACTTCATTCAACCAGATCCAGGCGAAAAGCGCCCCGAGAATAGGCAGCAATACACTGAAGCTGGCTGCGCGAACAGGGCCTAATCGGTCTATGGCCATGGTGTACAAAAGGACTGCGCAAAAACCGGATATTAACCCTTGCGAAAACGCATTAAAAATAAATTGATCAGTTGTGAGAGGCAGTAGTTCAGAGCCTGTTACCAGCTTTGCAAGAAGGATGGCAAGAGTTGATACAACGCTTACCCATGCAGCACCCTGTGCTGCTGTAAGACCCGTATGACGAAACGATACAACGTAGCAAGCCCAACCCATGGCTGCCAAAAACATGAGCCCGAGGCTCGTTAGACTAGTATTGCTTCCTGCAATAGCGTTTAGAATAACCATTAAGGCTGCGGTGCCAATGAGCACAAAACCAATTACCTGCGTTCGGGTGGGTTGTTGGTCGAAAAATACTCGCTCCGCAATGACCGCAAAGATGGGCATCGTGCACGGAACAATAGTGGCAAAATAAACTACATTGGATCCCTTCAGCGATGCGGTGACTAACCAGAGAAAAGGCGCACCCCAACCCAGCATGGCAATGACTGACCATCGAGGCGCATGCTTCAATTTTCGAAGCGTAGGCAACCAGACGGGTAATAGCAGTAGTGCAGGTACTGAGTACCTCATGAAAGCCACATCCAGTGGTGCGATACCTTGCTGTGCAGCGATTCGGGTTGCAGACATCCACCAACCCCAGATAGCAACGGCCATGAAAGCGCAAGTAATGGCTAGCCAATCGTGCTTATTGGGTTTCGTATCTGAGATTTGAAGTATCCGGTTACTCATGAAGAGTATAGCGCTGATGATTTTTTAAGCCCGGATTCTCTTAGGGCTAATTATTCACAAGGCAATGGGTGAAATTCGAGTGGCAGATACGGTGTTTGTCTTGCGGGTCGAGAATTGATCTATCAGGAGATGACTGCCGTCGGGATACTAACGAAGGGCAGCAATATCCTGGTTTTCAGAAGATATATATTACATGTTACGCTGACGCTGAGTCTATGGCACTATATGTTACATTTGATAGCAAACTAGAAAAGCTTGTGCTTTATATACTCAAAAAATTTCAGTACCTGGTACCGGGACTCTTGTTCGTTTTCTCGTTGCCCGCGATGGCCGCTGGCGAAGCTCCCTCCAAGCCTCTTAATCTCTCGGGTGATTTAAGCGACAACACTGTATCGCTTGACTGGGAAGATTCGACAGATGCAGACGATACTGTTCAGGGGTACAACGTTTACCTGAATGATGCCTACATCACCACGGTCTTTGACAGCGCTTATGTCGGACAGGTGGAGCCTGACACGTCAAATTCCTTTTATATTGTTGCCTTTGACGAGGCTCCGCGTCTATTCTCTCCAGCCTCAGAAACAGTCACATTACCAGACGCGCCAGATCCGACTTCACCGCCAACCGCTCCATCGTCGTTGTCAGCGACTATCGAAGGTTCAGTTGTGACGTTGCAATGGAGTGCCCCTACCGGCGATGAAGCGGTGTTGGGCTACAACGTGTATCAGGATGATCAATACTTGACAACAGTCGGCGAGCCCACCTATTCGGGCGCTATTGACGAAAGTGCAACGACTTCGTTTTATGTTGTGGCGTTTGATATTCGCCGCAATTTTTCGCAGCGTTCGGACAGCATCTCCCTTCCAGGTGGAGACCCAGTGACAGCCCTCAGACCAGAGCCACCTGACGGTCTCACTGGCGACGTGCAAGCGGGTGATTCATTGGACACCGTGACACTTCGTTGGAATCAGGCTGTAGCAGCCAGCGCAGTTGCTGGCTATAACGTTTATATCAATGATCAATATGTTGCCACCACCTCTACAACAGAATTTCAAGGTACGGTAGATGCCGGTTCCAGCAATGCCTTTTCAGTTGTGACCTTTGATTCCGATGGCAAATTTTCTGTCTCATCAGTTTCTTTAATACTTCCTATTGGCCCTGGAATAGACGATCCGGGTGTATCGCCATCGTCGCCATCGTCGCCATCGTCGCCAACTGAGCTAAGTGGTACGACTGAAATAGAGAATGGACAGGCAACAGTGGCACTGACGTGGGAGCCATCTTCAAGCGCTGACAACGTGACAGGTTATAACGTTTATCGAGACAATGATTATTTAACAACGGTAAAGACTGCGATGTTTACAGATACCGTCGCGGCAGAAGGTGCAGTTTCCTATGCCGTTGTAGCTTTTGACAAGTTCGGAAACTATTCCGTGCTCTCCGAGCCTTTAAGTTTGCTGGGAAGTGCAAGGCAGCCACCCTCTTTCACTAATTTGAACGATCAAAATTTGCGTGTTGGCGAGCTTTTCGAGCTCAAGCTCAGTCCGATGGATGTGGATGGAAATCCTGCAGGTATCGAGGTTGGTACCTTGCCTGCCGGAATGGAAAATATCGATAATCAGGATGAAACCAGATCGTTACGCTGGAGTCCAGCGAGTACGGATGTTGGAAGCTTCGATATAGCTGTAACTGCCTTCGATCTGACTGACGTCCAGTTGCGCACTACTGAAACCTTCACATTGACGGTTAGTGATGATGCGACAACGCCTGTGCAGGGATCTTTTGAACTGCTTATTGAACAAACAGCTTATGAGTTGACCGAAGGGGATGCTGATGGTGTTGAGATTCCGATTTCTCTGACGCGCTCGTCCGGTTTTGATGGAGCAGTAGAGCTCAGTGCTACTGTCGACAGCGGTGTTGATGCATCTCTTACGCGAGTGAATTTTTCGAAAAGTAAACTAGAGGCCGGCGAAACCCGGAGCACGTTAAAGCTGACTCTGGATATTGATGTGCTACCTATACAATCCCGGCAGGGACGCATCACCATCAGTGCCAGCGATGTAAGCACGACTGATACAGTCAGCGTGACAGTCGACGTCTCACCAGTGCAGAGAGATGACATTTATCTATTGATTGGTCAGAGTAATATGGTGGGAACCAGCGAGAATGGTGCAAAGCGGGCGGGAGCAGGGCAGCCGGATGCCCTCAATCAACGTATACGTCAGCTTAATGTGGCAGCCAACGATGAAAGTATATTTGCGCGTCCGTCCGACTTCAGCAGTCCGTCTGTAAATGTTGCTGATCCTCGTTTTATTCTTGCAGAGGACCCATTGCATGATCCAATAAATAGAGACTCAATGAGTAAGGAGGGAAGCTCCATTGGATTGGGACTGTCATTTGCAAAACAAGCGCTGAAAGATACAACTCAAAATATCGTGCTAGTACCCGCAGCGTGGGGTGGAACAGGATTCTGCGACAATGGCAACGTCGATGCGCAATGGAATGCTACAACGCCTACCAACTCTTTGTTGGGCAATACACAGTTATTTGATCGCGCGCTAATCCGGGTTAATACGGCAATAGCTGAAACCGGGGGGATACTAAGAGGTATTCTCTGGCTACAAGGAGAGCATGATCGCAAATCAAACTGTGCTGCCTCTTATGAAGAAAACCTTGTTGGCATGGTCAAGGCCTTACGATCAAGAATCGATGAAGATGCGCGTGGTAGCAATGCACGTAAAGAAAATGCCTCTATTCCCTTCGTAACCGGTACGTTGAGTGTTGGTATTGATCCACGGGGTGATTTCAGCAAAGCAAATGATAATGCCCGTCTTGTTAACAGCGCAATTCGTTCCATTTCTAGCCTGGTCCCCTTTGCCGAGGTCTCACTGCATGATGATCTTGTGCCAGCCAATGACTACCCCTGTGGTCGCGGGTCATGTATCCATTTTGGCGGCGATGCGCTTCGGGAGATGGGGAAGCGTTATTACGATGCGCTACGTAGAGCCAGTGATACACCCTAGTGCTAGTAGGTTAATGGCGGTAAGAGCGATTGCCATGTAGGTAATCGCTTTTGCCATATCAATACGTGGCCCGTCCGCCTGACAAATCAAATACTCCAGCGGTGGTGAAGCTATTCTCTTTCGAGCATAACCAGACAATCATGGCCGCAGCTTCGTCAAGTTCAAGAAATCGGCCCCTTGGAATTTTTGACAGCATAAAGTCGATATGTTCCTGTGACATCTGATCAAAGATGCGTGTACGCGCTGCCGCTGGCGTCACACAGTTAACGGCAATATCCATGTCGGCTAATTCTTTACCCAGTGACTTGGTCAAACCTATTACGCCTGCTTTCGAGGCAGAGTAGGCCGATGCATTAGGATTTCCTTCCTTGCCGGCAACTGACGCTATGTTGACTATTCGACCATATTTCTGCATTCGCATTGTGGGTATCACAACGCGATTTACATGAAAGGTTCCGAGCAAGTTTATCTCAACAATGTGTTTGAATTCTTCAACTGAGTAGTCAGCAGCCGGTACATTGCTTCCCGCGATTCCTGCAGAGTTGACGACAATATCAATCTGGCCGAAGGCTGCGTGTGTTGTGTCGAATGCTCGCTGTACGCTATCCCAATCGGATACGTCACATTCGGTAGCCATTGCGCTATTGTCGATACTGTATGCAGTCGTTTTTGCAAGCGATTCGTCCAAATCCCACAGAGCCACACGTACGCCATTCTCACTCAGCCGTTTGGCTACCGCTGCGCCTATCCCCTGTGCACCGCCGGTAACGATGGCCGTCTGGTTTTTGAATTTCATAAGTTTTTCTCGAAGATAACTGGAAAAGGTGGAAGGGCTAATTTTGGTCGATCTGTACCTGAGTTGTCGAGCAGTGTTTGATTTGTGCAGCGTGCTCTTTCAGTTGCCTGCGATTTGATCCGCCACCGGTTATAGATAGTGCCCCATAGGTTTCTTTGTTGTAACTATCTGCCGTGCAGGGAAGTCTGAGACGATTAGACACTGCTTGCAACTGTTCAGACTCTATATGGGGCCTGTATCTGAGTGCCGACACCCTCTTGTCACTTATCGAAAAAATCCTGGCAAAACCGCGAAGTAAATTATTGTAATCTGCTTTTCATCGTATTCAACTATGAATCAAAGGAACATTCATCTAGTATTTCGTTAGAGGTACCCTGCCAAATATCGAAATCGGTAGTTGAGGTACGTTCATTCACGGAACCGCTTAAATTAAAGGGAACTTATCATTTGAACAATAGAAAAATTATCGAGCTGCTGAGATACAGGCTGTTGAGCTTAGCGTTGGCCCCATTGGCTTTTCTTGCTCTTATGCCAATGGCACACGCTCTGGAAAACAATGTAGCGCTAGACGATTTAACTGGAACTAGCGGAGATAAAATATCTCAGACCATTGAAGTATCAGATGGGTCCGATTTGTTATCCATTACTATTTCCGGGGGAAGTGGTGATGCTGATTTATACGTTAACTATGGCTCCGAAGCCACTCTTCGTGAATTCGATTGCAGGCCGTATAAAAATGGAAACTACGAATTCTGCGTTGTAAACAAACCTTTAGCTGGCACGTACCACATCATGGTCGCTGCTTACAGTGATTATGCAGGTGTCAGACTGCTAGCGAGCTATAGCTCGGCGGATGAAGTCAATGACGATTCCGCAAATGCTCCAGGCTCGCGTAATAACCCTATTGTATTGGAGAAGGGTGCGCCTCTAACTGACTTGTCAGGCAGTCACTTTTCGTCGACTTACTACGTACTCCCGATGGCTGTTGATGCACGGGATCTGCAGGTGTCCATTAGTGGTGGAAAGGGTGATGCCGATGTTTATGTAAGGTACAACAAGGTGCCCAGGTCGCGGAAGTATGACTGCCGACCTGGTATTGATGGAAACGATGAAAGCTGCACGATTGCTAGCGCGATCGGGGGAAATTACTACGTAGTGCTCAGAGGCTACCTGCCTTATGACGGAGTCACGTTACTAGCAAACTATGATGATGGCAGCGGTGAGCCAGTACCTGCGCCGGACCCTGAACCAGTGCCAGCATCACCTGCGCCTGCGCCAGAGCTCACGCCTGTGCCAGAGCCCACGCCTGTGCCAGAGGCAGAGCCCGCGCCTGCGCCTGCGCCTGCGCCTGCGCCAGAGCCTGCGCCAGAGCCTGCGCCAGAGCCAGAGCCAGAGCCAGAGCCAGAGCCAGAGCCAGAGCCAGAGCCAGAGCCAGAGCCAGAGCCCGCGCCTGCACCGGATCCTGA
>Ga0209187_1002299_pt1 | contig 18606 bp, 13 predicted proteins | sample BantaG_FD_187430 | JGI IMG/M metagenome (GOLD analysis project Ga0209187, IMG submission 187430) | Marine algal microbial communities from Bantry Bay, Ireland - BantryBay_4 metaG (SPAdes) (version 2) | ecosystem: Host-associated > Algae > Red algae > Unclassified | place: Bantry Bay, Ireland...
CAGATCGGCTGCAAATTTATCCGCTGGGTCAAGCGACACTTATCACTTGGAACTTCGTACGCGGAATCTGTGGCCAACTTGAGGCTGCTCTACGGGGAGTTTTCTTAGAAATTATTGGACACCGTTGCAATGTTTTATACAGAGGATCAAACTCGCAGGCTTTCTTTACAGTGTGCCAATCCACCCTAGGATAAGCTCGCTTCTTCCAAAAAGAAAGATCCGAGAAGGCATAATACTGTTGTTCGCCAGAAACATTAGGGAGTTCTTCTGTATAGTGGTTTACAGCGGCACTCGGATTATTAAGCAACGCGCTAGACACCCTGCCGCCGCCCCTGAAGACCACCGCTGCCTCAGGCAAACTCCATCCAGGTTTTCTCAGAAAAATACCCGAATCCACATAAGAGATAATCCGTTCAATCATAATTATATTCCATCCAAGAAATCATTCAGTTCAGGCAGAACATCTCGCTTCAAAATGACCCTCCAAGATACCTTCAGATTACGCCGAAGCTCGCGCCTTAGAGGACCCAAGGCAAATCACTTCAGCAATGGGAGTGTTGATGTCTAGAACATTTTGTGGACAGGCCGCATTCTTACTAAAGCTTTCGTGGGGCATTGGCGAAAAAGTACTATTCCTGAACGCCCCACGTGGTCACACTGCCATCGCAATTGACCGCAACGATTTCCGAACCGTCTTTGTTCAAGGTCATCCGCGCGGGTCCTCGACCATCTTCGAGGGTACGTAGGATGGCGAGTTTTCCATCGGCGAACTCGCCGACTAGAATGACCGAGTTGGCCCCCACGCCCATGATCGCGAACCAGTGGCGTCCATCGGGATGCATCCGTAGCTGCTTGCAGGGTTGGTCGACGGGGAGAGTGATTGGTTTTTTGATCAGTTGTCCGTTTTTCGCCAGCAGGTTCAGTGCTTCTTCGGCGCGAAAGGCGACTTCGGGATCTTCGGCGTTCATGCATTCGCGTAGTCGGTCGGCGGTGCCGGCTCCGCCTAAGGCGAGTCGGCGGACTGCGGCTTTGCGCACTTTGAACGTGGCGGCACCGAGTTCATCCAAACGTTTCTCAAGTTCGTCTTTGGCGAGTGGTTCGGGCGGTTCGGGCGCGCGCCAGAGATAGAGGGTTGGATCTTTTTTGCTGGCACCCTCAGCGTAGACAAATACCGAACGCGCGTTGCCGCTGATCAGCCGGATGTATTCCTGCTCAATCTCCATTCGTTGCACTTGCTCGCCGGTTTCCCCCATGATGACGAGGGTGCCGATATCACGGGTGGAATCGTGCAGCCCGTAAGAGAACTGCAGGCCGCCGGCGAGCACCGTGCCGGGAACATAGTGGTTGCGGATTACATGATCGGAGACGAGTTTCGGCGTGGCTGGTTTTTCGACATCCCAGACTTGGAAGGAGTCGTCCATGATCCGGACAAGGCGTCCGGCGCGGAGAAAAATCAGGCCTTCGGTGGTGTATTTCGGGACGGGCAGCGTGGTGATTTTCTTGTGAGTCACGCCGTCGAGCAGATGGGTGGATTTGGACTCGCCGAAGGCGATGATCGAACCGTCTGGAGAAACGGAGGCGGCGCGCAGTTTCTCGTCGTCCATCGAAACGTTCAGGTAGTCGCCTTTTTCGCGGCTGTACTTGTGCAGGCCAAGCGAGCTGAACACCCCAAACTCGCCTGGGACCTTTTTACTGCGGAAGATGCCGGAGGGATCGAGCGCAACGCGCTGGCGCGTCTTGCCGCCAGCAAGAATCGGCGAACCATCTTTGGCAGAGCGCTTAAGGATCTGATTGCCGCGGGCGACGAAGATGGTTTCGCCGTCGCGCGACCAAGCGGTGGACCACGTCGTGGCTTCGCCGATCTCCGTTTGCCAGATCTCTTTCTCACCTTCGTACATCAAGAATTTTCGTTGCGTGGTAATGACCGCGAGGCGTTTGCCATCAGGCGACCAAGTGGCGGTGCGCGGCACGCCGGGCGGTTCGAGTTTGTACAGTTCTTTGCCGGTCGGATCGAACAGGCGGATCTCGTTTTTTTCGAGGCAGGCGGCGATTTTCAATTCCTTCGGGTGACGCGCCAACGAGAACACATCCGACGTGCCGACGTTGAATTTGTTGGTGCCGAGTTTGCCGGGCTTGCTGATGTCCCAGATGATGGATTCGCCACCGTCGCAGCCGCCGAAGATGTGGTCAGGGGTGATAAAACGCGAGGCGTAGATATCTTTCTTGTGGCCCTTGATAGTGCGCAGCGTTTTGCCGGTTTGAAAATTGCGCAGCACAAGGGTGTGTTCGGTATCGCGGCTGACGAACTCGGGGTGGCCGGGCCGAAAATCAACATCAAACACCCGGTCGACGAGGTCGAACGTCCGCAAGGGTTTATCCGCCGCCTCGAGGTCCCAGAGGCTGATTTTTTTGTCGGCGCCGCCGGAGAGTAGGTGGCGTCCGTCTTCGTGGAGGGAGAGAGCGTAGACGCTGTCGCTGTGTTTCAGGCGCAGCAGTTCGGTACCGTCTTCGATGTTCCAAACGCGCACGGTGGCGTCTTCGCTGCACGTGATCAGCCGCTTGCCGTCGGGGTGCGGAATCATGCGCCCGACGGTGTCGCCGGAACTGAACGGGCGTTCGCCGCCGACCGAGAGCACCTCGAGTTTGGCCGGGTCGAACTCGGCCCGACTCGCAGGTGCGAGCAGGAAGAGTCCGAGGAAGGAAAGAAGTAAGAGTGAAAAGCGGAAAAGCATTTCCTTCGGTCTATCCTGAATTGGGTTCGCGGACAAGATTGGAACGTCGCCGCAGTTAGCCGAGCGGTCATGATCCGTCTCAGATCAGCGTCTTGCTCGTTGTTGAACGCGATCGTATCTGACCGTGCTTGATCCTATCACCCGACAGCCTAGAAGGCTGCCGGGACGGTACGGCCAAGGATGGCCGTACTACGAAATCTGCTTGCCGATCCCAGACGGGAAAAGTTGGATGACTGCGATGTATACCAACCCCGTTACCACCGCCCTGCTCGAACGCTCCGTGATCGCGGTGCCGCCGCTGGCACGGACCACCGAACTCGCGATCCATCTCGAACCCAATCAGACCATGGTCCGGCATTTGGAAGATGGTGGCGTCCGCTCCATTCTGTATGGCGGTAACGCCAATTTTTACCACCTTCGCCTTGAGGAATATGCAGACATTCTCGACGCGCTGGCGGACATGGCGGATTCGGACACCAAGGTGATTCCTTCTGTGGGTCCGACCTACGGGATGATGATCGAACAAGCGCGGAACTTGGCGACGCGCGATTTCCCACCGCGATGGTCCTGCCGATGACTGGGATGACCAGCATCGAAGGCGTCGCGCGCGGATTTCGGAATTTTGTGCAGGCCTTCGGGCGTCCAGCCGTGATGTACATCAAAGCGGACGGCGATATCGAACTCGACGAGCTCGCTGGGCTGGACGCGGAGGGTTGGATCTCCTGCATCAAATACGCGACCGTCCGCGCAAACGCGACCGAGGATCCGTACCTCGCCGAACTGGTCCAGCGGGTCAGTCCTTCAAAAATTGTCAGCGGCATCGGCAAACCATCAGTACTCGAACACTGCATGAGCGGCGACGGCTTCGGACTGACCTCGTTCACCTCGGGCTGCGTCTCGGTGGCGCCGGGACGTTCGATGGCGATGTTGCGCGCGGTGCAGGCTGGGGATCAGGCGGCGGGGATTGCCATCCGCGAACGTTTTCGAATCTTGGAGGACCTGCGAAATGCGATCCATCCAGTTCGGGTATTGCACGCCGCAGTGTCTAGCGTGATCGCCGACATGGGCCCTCCCCTGCCCTTGCTGTCCGGCTTGAACGCGTCCGATGGCGAACGCGTGGCTGCGGCGGCGCAGCAGCTACTCGACTGGGAACGCGGCGCAGACGGAGAAGCCTAATGGACCTATTGCGGCTCGTTTTTGTAAATCTGCTCATCGGGCTTGTCGGCCTACTGGTCGGCTGTGGTTCCGGCTGGAGTGATGGTAAAATCCTGCATGTCGGCAACGGCGCGGAACCGTCTGGCTTTGATCCGAACATCGTCACGGGTGTACCGGAATACCGGATTGTGAACGCCTTGTTCGAAGGTTTGGTAAGCAAAGATCCGACGACGCTGCGCCCGGTGCCGGCCGCCGCCGAACGCTGGGACATCAACGAGGACGGCACCGTTTACGTGTTTCATTTGCAGCAGCAGGGCCAGTGGTCCGATGGGCAACCGGTGCGCGCGTCGGACTTCGTGTACAGCTATCGGCGAATGTTGACTCCGGATTTCGGGGCGCAGTTCGCCTACCTGTTATTCGACATCAAAAACGCCGAAGCCTTCAACAATGGCGAACGGACGGACTTCGCCGAAGTGGGCGTGAAAGCATTGGACGAGAAGCGCCTCCAGGTGACGCTGGAGAACCCCAACCCCTTCCTGCTCGATCTGATTAGCCACTACGCCTGGTTTCCCGTGCCCGAACATGTGGTCGAGGCGCACGGCGGAATGCTCGAAATTAATTCGCGCTGGACCAAGCCGGGCAACCTGGTGGGCAACGGCCCGTTCGCCCTGAACCGCTGGCGGATCAACAGTCGTACCGAAGTCCTGCGCAGCGCCAGCTACTGGGATGCGGCCGAGGTGAAGCTCGACGGCATTCATTTTCACGCGGTGAAAGCGGCGGAGACGGAGGAGCGGATGTTTCGTTCGGGCCAGTTGCACATCACTGGCGGTCTGCCCCTCGGAAAAATTCCGGTCTACCGCGAACGGAAAGATCCCGCCTTGGTCCTGCACCCGCTGGTGGGCACCTACTATTACCGTTTCAACACCACCAAGCCGCCGCTCGACGACGCGCGGGTGCGACGGGCCTTGAGCATGGCCGTGGACCGCAAGGCGATCGTGGAAAAAGTGACCGGCGCGGGCGAAACCCCGGCCTTTCACTTCGCGCCGGCGGCGCATCCGGACTTCAAGCCCCCCATCATTTTCAAAACCGACGTCGCGGCGGCAAAGAAACTGCTGGCGGAGGCGGGCTTTCCAGATGGCAATGATTTCCCCAACTTTGCCATTTTGTACAATACATCCGAAGCGCATCGAGAAATCGCCGAGGCGGTTGGCGACATGTGGAAACGTTCGCTGGGAATCGACGTCACCTTTCTCAACATGGACTGGAAAGCCTACCTGGAGGCGATCAACGACAAGAACTACGACATGTGCCGCGCCGGCTGGGTGGCGGACCTGTTGGATCCGAAGGTTTTCCTCGAATTGTGGACCGACGGCCACTCTATGAACCGCACCGGATGGCACACGGAAGCCTACGACGCGCTGATCGCGCGTTCGAGCCGCGAGCCCGAACTCGCGGCCCGCCTGAAGATCCTCGAAGAAGCCGAACGCTTGTTGATGACCGAGATGCCGGTGATGCCGCTCTACCACTACACGTCAAAATATTTAAAAGATCCAAGGGTGACGGGTTACGACGCCAATCTCATTGAGTACCATCCCTGGAAAGGGGTCGATATCAAAAATGACGACGTGACCCCAGAGCGCCAAAAGTGACCTTGTTGATAACTTTGAAGAAGGAACATCTTGCCAAGCTCGCGTTGAATCGACTACCCCTATTCTCGGTCCGCGAGGACTGTTGGAGACCCACTGCTGAGAGCTCATGGCGAGACCATACCGTATACAATTTAACGGAGCGAGATACCTTGTATCCGCTCAGGGAATGCCGCGCAAAAAGTTGTTCCGCAATGCGGAAGACTTTGATCGTATGGTCGGGATGATCCGGGAGAGCGCGGAGAAACTTGGTGTTCTTGTCCACGCATTTTGCCTAGATCACAACCGGGTGGAGTTGGTGGTTGAAACCCCGCGCGGCAACCTCAGCAAATTTCAACAAGTCTACAAGACGGGGTACACTTCTTACTTTCGCAAGAAGTACGGTGTGAGCGGCAAGCTGTTCCAGGACCGGTTCAAAGCCAAAGTGCTGATGGTCGAGGGCGGCGAATCGCTTCTGCTGCTGGCCAGCCGCCAAGTCCACTTGCTGCCGGCGCGTTCATCAAAGTTTAAAGGTGTGACCCCGGCAGGCAAGGTCAAGGCCGCCTGCGCGTGGAAGTGGTCCAGCCTGCCCGGTATGCTGCACCCAAAGAAATCGCTCGGTTTTGTCACCGACGGCGTGCTTAAAGCGGCGGGTGGAAGAATCACCGAACGCCCCAAGCGCCTGCGCGCGTTCTTGGTCGACAATTTCAACACCCGAGATTCGGCGTTCGAAATCGCCGACGCGCAATCGCGGATCGCGATTGGCGACGAGTCGTTTATTGAAAAGCTGGTGACCAAACACGACAAGTATGTGGATGGCCGGAAACCCTCGGACTGGAACGCCTACGGGAAAAGCCCCAAGAAAAAGGTGAGCCGTAAAAAAATTGAAGCCGCTGTCTGTAACGTGCTCGGCAAAACCAAAGCCGAGGTGATGACCCGACGCAAAGGCAGCTTGGACCGCCCGCTCTTGTCATGGGCCCTGTACGAGTTCGGCGGGATGACGCAGGACGCCATCGCCGAACACTTGGGTCTTTCCGCCGGCGCAACCGTAAGCCAGCACACGCGTCGGGTTCGGGAAGCGGAGAAAACCGACAAAAACTTCGCAAAAATCGTCGCCAAGATTCGTTCGAAGTTGGGCTGAGTTCCGACGGAGTCCGACAGGTTCGCCCCCGCCTTTGCGCTCTCCCTGGCGAGTTTGAGTTCGGTGGAGTCGGCGAGTTGATCCCGGGCTGCACAGGTTGGCATCCGCGCTTGTAGCGCGGGCTTCAGCTCGCAGGCCAAACACGCACGCGCGGAACTTATCCTAGAAACCGGTTAAGCGCGCTGAGCACTGCTCGCACCGATGCTAGGTTAATGTTGGTGTCCACGCCCGAACCCCAGCGGGTGGTTCCGTCTTCAAACTGGAGTTTGATGTAGGCGATTGCGTTGGAGTCTTCGCCGGAACCGAGGGCGTGTTCGATGTAGTTGGCGATTTCGAACGTTGGGGCCTCGGTGTTGTAGAAGCCGTGGACCAAGGCGGCGAGCGGGCCGTTGCCTTGGCCGTCGAATTCGACGGTTTGGTCGCCGTTCAGCAAGGTGGCGTGACAGGTGACGTCGCCGTTTTCGCTCTCGGTTTGAAAGCGCTTCAACTTCCAAGGGCTATCGCGTTCGACGTACTCGGCCCAGAACATGTCTTTGAGTTCAGTGCCGGTGACTTCGCGACCGAGCTTGTCGACCGTTTCGTTGGCGATCGGTCCGAACTCGCGTTGCATATTTTTTGGCAAACGGATGCCGAACTCACTCTCGAGCAAGTAGGCCACCCCACCCTTGCCGGACTGGCTGTTGACGCGGATGACTTCGCGGTATTCGCGTCCGATGTCGTCCGGGTCGATGGTGAGGTACGGCACGTCCCAGTGTTCGCGTTCGCCGGTCTGCCATTCGGCGAGGCCTTTGTTGATGGCGTCCTGATGCGAGCCGCTGAAGGCGGTGAACACGAGTTCGCCGCCGTAAGGGTGGCGCGGCGGAACGGTCATGCCGGTGCAGCGTTCGTAGACGTTGCGCAAGGCGTTGAGATCGGAAAAGTCGAGTCCGGGGTCGATGCCGTGCATGTAGAGGTTCATCGCGACGATGATCAGGTCGAGGTTGCCGGTGCGTTCGCCGTTGCCGAACAAGGTGCCTTCGACCCGGTCGGCGCCGGCGAGCAAGCCGAGTTCGGTGGCGGCGACGCCGGTGCTGCGGTCGTTATGCGTGTGCAAGCTGATGATGAGCGAATCGCGGTTCTTGATGTTGCGACAGGTCCACTCGATCTGGTCGGCGTAGACATTGGGCATGGCGACTTCGACGGTGTCGGGCAAGTTGAGGATCATCGGGCGTTCGGGTGTGGGCTCCCACACGTCCATCACCGCTTCGCTCACTTCGAGCGCGAACTCCACCTCGGTGGCGGAGTAGCTTTCGGGCGAGTACTGCAACATGAGTTCGGTGCCCTCGAGGCGGTCAAGACGTTCGCGGACCATGGTGGCACCGCGCACGGCGATGTCTTTGATCTCGGCTTTGGATTTACCAAAGACGACGCGGCGCTGCGCCGGCGAGGTCGAGTTGTACATGTGGATGATCGCCTTCTTGGCACCCATGAGCGACTCGACGGTGCGTTCGATCAAGTCTTCACGCGCCTGCACAAGCACCTGCATCCAGACGTCGTCAGGGACGCGGTTTTCTTCAATCAAGCGGCGGTTGAAGGTGAACTCGGTTGTCGACGCCGAGGGGAAGCCGACTTCGATTTCCTTGAAGCCGCAGTCGACGATGGCGTGGAACAATTCGAGTTTTTGCGACACGTTCATCGGCACCGCGAGGGCTTGGTTGCCGTCGCGTAGATCGACGCTGCACCAGCGCGGGGCGGCGGTAAGTTCCCGGCTCGGCCATTGGCGGTCGGGCAAATCGACCATGGGGAAAGGTCGGTATTTTTTCGAGGGGTCTTTGATCATGACGTGTCTCTTGTGTTGTTGCCGACTGGGGACCTAACAAAAAACCCGCCATCCGGCGGGTTCTGTTTCGTCTTAGCGTGATAGCTATAAACCGAGGTGACCCACCATTAGTTGAAGTGACGAAGGAGGAGTCCAAGCAGGTTGAAATGTGCGTTGTTCGGCATGCGATTCGTTTTGTTGGTTTTTCCTGCTCGATTTGGGTTCAAAGTCAAGTCTCGGCCTGTGGTCGAAAGATGGAAGGTTGAGGGTAGCCACGCAGGTGGCTCACACGTCACAGAGGGAGTCTGAACCGCCTTCCTCCTAGGAGGCAGAACCACCGACTTAGAAGCCAGCGGTCCAAACACCGCCGTTGAAGGCGGCGCTGCCCAAATTCTCCATGGGCGCGCCTCAATAGATTTTGAGAATCCAAAAACCGTCTTTGGTTTCGACGACCTCTTCGGTCTGCATCAGCTTGAGCAGGGCTTCGGGCATCCCGGTGATGCCGAGGGCACCGGCAATTTCCTCGACGGTCAGGCCGCGGTCGCCGGCCTCGTTGAGGATCTGGTGGATGGCGGCTTTGAGTTCGGCGACGGCGGTTTGGGCGAGTTCGTAGGCTTCGGAATTCATGAGTTCAATGGGGCATCTATGACTCGTTCATCGCGTCGCGCAAGTCCAAGCACCGTTCGTGTTCGGTGATGTGGTCGCGTGGCGGATCGAGCGCGAGGGTGTTTCCGGTGCGGAGAAACCCGTAGCGTTCGTAGAGGGCAATGGCCCCGGTGTAGTGGTCGCCAACTTCCAAGCACAATTCATCGAATCCGGCTTCCTTCGCCCAAGAAATCACGGTGTGGGTGAGTTGTCCGCCAAAGCCACGCCCGCGCATGCGCGGATCGACCCAGGATCCCGCGTCCGCGATTCTCCCAAGTGCCGACCAAAGCCACGCCCGCGCATGCGCGGATCGACCCAATCCGAATACATGCCGGCGCACAATCCCGACCGTGGTTGCGGTACGGACCGCCGACACTGATGCCGACATCGGTTCCATTTCCCGTCACCAGGAAGGTTCCCACCTCAGGGTTCTGCGCCCGCTCCGCCCACTGTGGGGGGGTATCGTTTTGTTCGCGTTCGAGGGTCGAACCAAAGGAGTCCGGATCGGCTTGGAGCAGGCGCAGACGGATGTCGCGGAGACGCTGCCATTGGTCGGTCTTGAGTCGTTCGATGGTTGCCATGGTTCAACGGGATCATTTCAAATCTCACATTTCAAATTTCAAACTCGGGTTTCAAATCTCGCATTAAAAATATAAATCTGGAGGGCGAGGGGCCTCCCGAGCCGATTACGAGTTGGTTCAAATTCGGAGGCGACAGAGTAGTTTCAAATCTCGCAGGGCGAGGGGCCTCCCGAGCCGATTGCGAGTGGGGAACCAACGACCAACTATTTTCCCGAACCGAGTCGTTCGTAGTACTGGCGCACTAGGTCCTCGAAGCGTTCGGGAACGGGGTCGCGGTCGAGCGGGACGAGGCGGCGGTTCTTGTCGAGCTTGGCGAGCTCTTCGTTGACCGAGTCGCGGATGACTTTGAGCGGTTCGATGACGTTGTCGCCGACAAGATCCCACTGCGGCGCCTCGCTTTGGGTGCGGGCGCGCTTGCGGATTTCTTTGGCGCGTTCGCGAACGCGCGAGACTTCGCGTTGCAGTTCGGGACTGTCGATCATTTCTTCGACATCCCGGAGCTTGTCCGCAAATTCACGGTAGTCGTCGGACGAGGTGAAGGGAGCGGCTTCTGCGTTGAGGCCGCCGCCGCCATTGCCGCCGTTTTCGGTTTGCGGGGTCTGGTTCCACTCGTCGAAAAAATTCGAGGGGCGCTGCGACGGTTCGGTAGGTTCGGAAGCTTGTCCCGGTTGCTGACCTTGGCCGGGTTGCTGGCCGGGTTGCTGCCCCTCTGGCTGCTCGCCGGACGATTCTGACGGCTCCTCGCCGGTGGGCGCGCCGTTGCGGGCTGCTTCGGCTTGGGCGTCTTCGATCAATTGTTGCAACTGCTGACTCGCCATGCGCAAGGCCTCGGTCTCGTCGCCGAGGACGCTTTCTGCTGCGGCTTCGACGTTTTCGCGTAGTTCTTCAATGCCGGCCCGTGCTTGCTCTTCGGACTCGGCCGCTTGCTCCAGCCGGTTCCAACGGGAGAAGTCGCCGGCCTTTTCTAATTGCTCGCGGGTGCCGCTGGTTTCGGCTTCGCGAATCGCCTCGTACACATTGCGCGACAGCAGCGACTCGCCTTCCTCGGCCTGCTCGCTGAGTTCCTGCAGGTTTTCGAGTAGCTCGTCGAACTTTTGCTCCTGCTCCACGAACTCGCGTGAAAGCTTCCCGTTCTCCAATGAGTTTTCGACTCCGTTGCTTTGGTTCTCCGAACGCTGCTCGAGTTTACCCGCGAGCTGCTCTTGGTTGTCGGCGAGTTCGCGGGCTTCGTCGCGCAGTTCCTTGATCGACTCGTTTAACTGATTGGCGGTTTTCTCGCGGAAGTCCTGCGCCAGTTCCTGGAGTTTTTCCTCGGCGCGCTGCGAGCTGTTCGCGGCCTGATTGAGTTGGCCCTCTTCGATCTGCTCCGCCGTCTCCCGAACCTGCTCGCGCGTTTCCGCCAACTGCTCGCGCGCCTCGGCGGTGCGTTCGCGGTTTTCCTCGGACTCCATCCGTTCCTGCGCCTCATCGATGTCGGCCAGCATCTCGCGTTGCTCTTCGAGCAGGCGTTCGAGCTGACGTTGTAGTTCGGCCTGTTCGGCTGCGTCCTCAGAGGCCTCAAGCGCCGCCTCAAGTTCTTTCAGTTCGTCGCCGATGTCATCCTGACGCTTGGCGAGATCTTTGAGGCGCGACAGCATTTGCAGATCTTCGCGTTGCTCGGACTGCTGCTGCTCCTGTTGTTCCTCCTCAGCCATTCGTTCGGTCTCGTAATTCTTGTCCTCCTCGCGCAACTCCATGTTATCGAGCTGGCGTTGCTGCCGTTGCGACTGGCTTTGGCTCTGACGTTGCTGCTGCTGTTGGGATTGTTGCATCACTTGAAAAATGCGCGCGCGCAGATCGAGCAAGTGGTCGTAAGCGGACTGTTCCTCCGCCAATGCCGTTTCGATCGAGGTCTCTTCCTCGAACGCGCGGAGGGTCGCCACCGCCTCGGTCATATCGACCATCGCGGCTTCGAGCGCGCCGACCATTTCGGGCTCCGTGAGTTCTTCGAGGGCGGCGGCGGACTTCTCGTGAATCGCCTCCACCGAGGTGGCGATGCCTTCACGGTCCTCGGTGTTGTTCGGATGGTCGGCCTTGCGACGCTTCACGTTCCAGGTGGCGTTGATCACCTCTTTCATGCCGTTCAACAGCTCTTGCGCCATCTGCATTTGCTGCTGTTCTTCCTCGCTGGGTTCGCCGGGCATTGGCGGCATTTCTTGGAAGATTTCCTCAAAATGCCGAACCTCGGCGAAGTACATATTGGACTCGGTTCGGCGGGCCTCACCAGCGCTGTCCTCGTCTTCGGCCCAAAAGAAGTAGGTGAGCAGTTGATTGGGTTCGGCGCCGAGTTTTTCAAAGTCCAACAAGGTCGCGAGCGGCACTTTCTTGTCGGCCTTGAAGTCGTCGAGCGAGAGCGGAACGTCGATGGTCTCGCCAGCAAAGGTGAGGGTCGCACCAGCGGCGAGCAGCCCGGCGTCGTCCCAGACCTTCGCTTCGATCGGCAGTTCCTGGATTGGGGTGACGTCGGCGTCCTTCTTGGGAAAGGCGACTTCGATCCGCGGCGGCGCATTTTTCTGTACCTTGATGGTGAACACTGGCGGGCGGCGGTTGGTGCGTTCGGACTCGTCGAGCAGGTGCAGGGTGAAGCGGGTCTCCTCGAGCGGTTGGAGTTCGACGGTGACGGCGGCATTCGTCGGACCGGGTTGGAGCGGAAAAATGGTCGTGGGCTCCGCCTCTTTATCTTTCGATTGGATCTCGATGAACCCATTGGCGGGTTTGTTGAGCTGGAAGGTCCACGCGACCGTCGAACCTTCAAAAGCTCGAACGCGCTTGGTGTCTTCGACCGTCCGCACCGGCAGCTTGGTGGAGGAAGGCGGTGTGACGGTCACGTCGGCTTGAACGAGACGCGGCAGTTCGTAGACCTCGATATGAAAGGTGTCCGACGAACCTTCCAACGCTCCGCCGTCGTCGAACATGATCTGGTAATCGAGGGAAGCGTCGACTTCGTTGAGCACGGTACCGAACACCGGATCGTCGAGATTCTTCTTCATCGGCAGCGTGCGGCTGTTGCCATCGCGGTCGATCACGAGCGAGGCTTCGGCGGGGACGTCGTTCGGAAAGCGGGCGGAGATGACCAGACGCGTGCCGCGTTCGACCTCGGCGTTGCCGGGCGTGACCTCGACCGTGAAGTCGCGGGCGGGCGGTTCGACCGGGAGATCGATGTTATCGGGATCGGGGTTGGCGAGCAGTCCGTTGGCGGCGGACTGGGACGCGTTGGGCAAGGCACGAACGAGCAGCGTGGCGAAAAAGCAGAGGCACAGGAACGCGAGCGCAAGGCCGAGTCCGCGCATGAAAGCGCAGCGCTTTTTATTCAGCGAGTCGCCCCACTGACGCGCCGCCACTTCATCCGCGGCTTGTTGCACCACGCGTTCTTGGAGGTAGTTGAGCTTGCCGGCTTCGTCGGGCGTCTGTTCGACGGCGGTCACCAGCACCGCTTGCAGGTCGGGATGTTTGCGTTCGAGATTGGTGACGACCTGATGCGGCTTGATGCCGGTTTTATTCGCGACTTGGCGCACGCCGAGCCAGGCAAGCAACGTGCCGCAGATGGCGAGCACCGCGCCACCGAGGCCTGGCTTGATCACGAAGATCAGCAGCACGGCGAGCAGCAGCGCGAGGCACCAGAACACCGCGAGCCATGTACTTCGTCGCAGGCCGTTTCTGCGTTCGACGATTGGCTGGAGGGCACGGTGAAGGATGTCGTGGTTCATGGCGCGGGGAGGAAGTGGTTTAAACAAGCACCTTGATGGGATTAGGCAAGCATCGGCATCGGATTGGAATACCTCAATTTACGATTCCCAGCGCCTGTTTCCTGCAACATTGCCCGATCGAGCATTGGCAGAATACCAATGAATCTTGAGACAGGATCGCGGATTTCAAATCCGCGCCACGGACACGGACTGCAAGTCCGTGCTACAATCCGCCAAGCTGTAGCACGGAATTTTTTTCCGTGTCGGTGGGACGGAATTGCATTCCGTCGGAACGCAAGACTCGGCTACGAAGCACAACACCGCTTGAACTTTTTCCCGCTGCCACAGGGACAAGGTTCGTTCCGGGCCGGTTTTGCATCGGGCTTGGGATCTTGCGTGGCCCATTCCAAGGCGTCCTCCACCATCTTGCCTTGTTCCGCCGAAAGCGTCGGCGGAGGAATCGGCTGCAACAGTACGGCTTCTTCGATTTCTTCGAACAAGCCTTCGCGCATCGCATCGAAACTATGCGCGCTTTCAATCCGGAACTCGGTAAACGGATCACGCTGCTTCAGATACGCCCAACGCGCATTGTCACGGAGTCGGTCCACCGTCTCCAGATAGCCAGCCCAGGCTTGGTTCGCGACCTGTAAAGCGATCTGCCGCATGGCTTCTTCCTCAAAGCCCGGCACCACTTGTTCGAGGTGCTGGAGCAAGCCGAGCAAACGTTCGGGATCGCAATCGTCGGCGAGAAAGGTCCACACGGATTCGGCATCCACCAGGGCGTTGCGCCAAGCGTAAAAGGCTTCGCGATGGGCGTTCACGGCTTGGTCGTTGCGCAGCGTTTTCCGTCGACCGGACGTGTGCTGTGCTTCGACATGTTTTTGCGCCTGTTGCAACATGCGCTCCAAGGCACGGCTCTCCAACGGCTCGCCCTCCTCCAAGCCGATGCGTCCGAGAACGCCGCCGAGCCGGTCGCCGCTGTGCAAGCGCATCAAGGTGTCCTCCAAGCTGATGAAGAACCGCGTACAACCGGGTTCGCCTTGCCGGGCACAACGGCCGCGCAGCTGCCGGTCAACGCGGCGCGAGGTCGCCCGTTCGGTGCCGAGCACGTACAAACCGCCGAGTTCGAGCACGCCCTCGCCGAGTCGAATGTCGGTGCCGCGTCCGGCCATGTTGGTGGCGATCGTCACCGCGCCGATCTGGCCCGCTCTGGAAATGATCTCCGATTCGCGGGCGTGTTCGCGCGCGTTCAGGACCTGGTGTCGAACGCCACGTCGTTGTAACATCCGGCTGAGCAGATCGGAGTCTTCGACCGAACCCGTACCAACCAGAATCGGCTGACCGCGATCCGCAACCGCCTCAACCTCCGCCGCCACCGCGCGGAACTTTTCCCGCTTACTCTGAAAGACCCGGTCGACCAGATCATCCCGAACAACCAAACGGTGGGTCGGGATCGGCACAACATCCATGCCGTACACCTCACGAAATTCCTCCCGTTCGGTGATCGCCGTCCCGGTCATGCCGGCCAGTTTGTCATAACGAAGCACGTAATTGGGCAGCGTGATGCTCGCCTTGGTGATGGTGCCGCGACGCACCGGCACGTCCTCTTTCGCCTCGACCGCCTGATGCAAACCATCGCTCCAGCGGCGTCCGGGCATCGGCCGGTCGGTGGTCGGATCGATGATGACCACCGCGCCGTTCTGCACGATATAATCGCGGTCGCGCTGGTACAAGGCATGCGCGCGAATCAGCTGATGGACCGCGTTTAAGGATTGGCGTTGGGCCGCGTTCAAAGACTCGGCCTCAAGCGGGAGGTTCGGGAGCAGTTTGCTGCCTTTAGCGGTGATGGCGGCTTCCTGACTTCGCTCTTCTAAGTAATAGAACAGCTCTTCTTGAAGCGCGTCACGTTGAACGCGTGCATGATCAAGCATCAGCTGTCCTTCCAACTTTTCCATCGCGCGCCGGACCTCCGCTTGTTCCATGACGTTCAAAAATCCGGGATGGCGCGGGGCGCCCCACTTTACCTTAAGCCTCGTTCTCGCGGCGCCGGCCAAGTCTCCGGACACGGTCTGTTCGCGCGCCTCTTTTAGCAACTGCGAACAGAGACGGTGCTGGGCATGCGCGAGTTGTTCGACCCGAGGAGCCTGAACGAGGAACGGTGCCGTATCGTCGTCCGGCAAGGCTCCGGACAGGATCAGCGGCGTTCGACCTTCGTCGATCAGCACCGAATCAATTTCGTCGATCAGGCAGAACGCGTGCCCGCGCTGGACGCGGGCTTCGCGCGACAGCACCATATTGTCGCGCAGGTAGTCGAAGCCGAACGCGCTCGCCGTGCCGTAGGTAATGTCGCAGGCGTATTGGGCGCGGACTTCCTCGGGCGTTTGCCCGTGTTTCAAACAGCCCACGGTGAGTCCGAGGCGATGAAACATCCAGCCCATGGCGGCGGCATCGCGGGCGGCGAGGTAGTCGTTCGGGGTGACCAGATGAACCCCCTCGCCGGTGAGAGCGTTGAGGTAGACGGGGGCGACTGAAGCGAGCGTTTTGCCTTCGCCGGTCGCCATCTCGGCGATCCCGCCACGGTGCAGGACGAGGCCGCCGACGAGTTGTTCGTCGTAGGGAATTTCGTGCCACGTTCGTTCGCCATCGAGAACCGGATAGGTGGTGCCGACGGCGTCGCGGCAAGCGGCGAGGACAAGCGCGAATGCGTCCTCGCAAAGGTCGTTGAGCGTTTCCCCGTCGCCGAGGCGTTTGCGCAAAGTGGCGGTTTGATCGTGGAGGTTGTTCGAGTTGAGACCTTCAGCGAGTTGGCGGATGCGCAAGGCGCGCTTGTTGAGTTTATTGAGGAGTCGTGTTTTCGGACCAAAGGCCGAGAGTAAAAGAGGCATGGGGTTCATGTTTTCCATTCCGGTTCGACCGCGCAAACGGTGGCGGTCAGGGTCCGCGCCAAGACATGGCACAGCCCGATGAATACACACCGGTGCGGCGTGCGATTTTTGTTACAGGGGGGCGGGCGACGCGGGGTTCGTCAGCCCGGGAATGGAGGCGCCCGCGGTGAAGCTGGCGTTATTTCGCGCTTGGAACGCGGCGGATCGATCTCGCGTGGGAGAACGATCCGCGAATTGGAAAAAGCGAGGGGCTGTTGTTCGGCGGCGGGACGCGCGACCTTTTCTGCGTCGGTGAGAGCGGTCCGAACCGCCTCGGCTTGCACCCGGTGCTGAAGCCAATGCCGCGCTTCGGACGTCCAGCCGAGGGACAACAACAGGCCAAGCACAACCATTGCACCCATGGGGGCGCTGGAGGTGGACCGCGGGGATCCGAGTTTGGTTGTGATGGGCGATGAAAGTTTCATCCGAGTGATCGACAGATTAGCGCGCGCTCGCGTTCAAAGGATATGATAATTTTCTCTTCGGTTTGGAACCGCCGCTAGGTCAGCCTGCTAGGTGTTGTCGAGTTCGGTCATGCGGGTCTCGACGCGCTTGGCAATCTCGGACTCGTCTTCCAATGCGGCGACGAGTTTTCGCAGCGGCGCATAATCGTGCGGATTGAACGCGTCGGAATGAAGAACTTCACGACGGCGAAGTTGGCTGCGCGTGTTCACCAACGCGACATAGGCGGCATGCAGATCTCCCCGCGAATGTTCGAGATCCTCCACCCCGGCCTCCGACAAACCGAGCAAGGGATCGGCGGCGCGGCGTTCGAAGTCGAGAATATGCTCGGCCAGACGAACCGTCGACCTGGCTGTGGCGCGGACCAGCTGGTCGATGTCGCGAGTGTCCGCGTGGTGTTCGGCGCAATGCGCAACCGCGACAAGATCGCGCGTTCAGCAACGGGCCAAAAAACATAACCATGTTTAATGTGCGCGCCTTCTGCCCTGAATGCGTCGAACGCGCGATCCGCGGCAATATCCAGTCCGCCGATCAATAATTTTGGTCGCCGCGAACCTGCGGTTCCCTCCGTGCCCTCCGTGTCCTCCGTGGTCAAACGGATGTGCGCTGCGCGGACCACGGAGAGCACGGAGGGACGGAGCTTGACCGCCGCGAACCTCCGGTTCGAGATCCCCTCCGTGCCCTCCGTGTCCTCCGTGGTTCAAACGGATGTACGCTGCGCGGACCACGGAGAGCACGGAGGGACGGAGTTCGACCGCCGCGAACCTCCGGTTCGAGATCCCCTCCGTGCCCTCCGTGTCCTCCGTGGTCAAACGGATGTGCGCTGCGCGGACCACGGAGAGCACGGAGGGACGGAGTTCGACCGCCGCGAACCTCCGGTTCGAGATCCCCTCCGTGCCCTCCGTGTCCTCCGTGGTAAACCTGACGTACGCTGAGCGGACCACGGAGAGCACGGAGAGCACGGAGGTTCGGAGCTCAGCCGCCGCGAACCTCCGGTTCGAGATCCCCTCCGTGCCCTCCGTGTCCTCCGTGGTTAAACGGATGTGCGCTGCGCGGACCACGGAGAGCACGGAGAGCACGGAGGAACGGAGCTTGGCCGCCGCGAACCTCCGGTTCGAGATCCCCTCCGTGCCCTCCGTGTCCTCCGTGGTTAAACGGATGTTCGCTGCGCGGACCACGGAGAGCACGGAGAGCACGGAGGAACGGAGCTTGGCCGCCGCGAACCTCCGGTTCGAGATCCCCTCCGTGCCCTCCGTGTCCTCCGTGGTTAAACGGATGTTCGCTGCGCGGACCACGGAGAGCACGGAGAGCTCGGAGGTAAAGAACCTCAGGCACCACGGCCAGCCGGGGTCGTCTTCGTCTTCCACGACTCGAACGCGCCCCCGCATTGGTTGCAGCGCATGTATAAGGTGACCGTCATCCCGCCCCACAGCATACAGGCGTAGACCACGTACTCGCGCCAGACATTGGATTTCACCTCTGGGTCGATCACCGCGTCTTTCGAACCGCAATAGGGGCATGCCGGGCCGAACACGCTGCGCTGCGCTTTGCGTTCGGTTTTGTTAGCCGTCTTACTCACAACGCAAGTCCTACGAGCCCTGCGCCGATTCTCAAGCACGGAGCGAGCCCCAACTGGACCGGAGCGTGGCCAGCGCCCTCTCCCGCACCAATCGCTAACACCAACCCAACCCGGGTGTGAGTATTTATAGTCGCTAATTTCCCATACTCCAAGTTTCGAACGGAGTATTGACAGGAATAGTATATAGGACCTATGTACTATACCATGAAAACACTCCCCGAACTCCAGAAGCAACAGCA
>Ga0209187_1002303_pt1 | contig 18589 bp, 10 predicted proteins | sample BantaG_FD_187430 | JGI IMG/M metagenome (GOLD analysis project Ga0209187, IMG submission 187430) | Marine algal microbial communities from Bantry Bay, Ireland - BantryBay_4 metaG (SPAdes) (version 2) | ecosystem: Host-associated > Algae > Red algae > Unclassified | place: Bantry Bay, Ireland...
TGCTTGGTCTGTTAAGTCACTCATTTTGTCGATAGCCCATTCCTTATTTAAGTGTCTAAAAATATCAATATAGTCTTGTGAAGTATATACCATTTGGCGCTGTGCTGCGTCAGAAAAATGTTTGAACACCTCTCCGATTTGTCCGCCGGTCTCACGCATGAAGTGCGCGGGCATGACAATTTTTTTACGCATCATATCTTCAAAGGCTAGCATCATTTCGCTAGGGTCTATCTCAAATATTTTTCTTACAAAATGTTGATACGCTTTAGCATGACGTGCTTCGTCGGCTGCAATCGTACCATTGATTTTTGCTAAGTGTGCATTACCAGCCTTTTTTACCAAGCCAGCAACTCTTCGGTGCGAAACATTGGTAGCTAATTCTTGGAAGCTCGTATACACAAAATTTCTGTATGGATCATAACCCGTACCTATATCAAAACCATCAGCAATAAGGTGTTGAGTAGAAGTTTCAAACTCGCGCATATTTACTCGGCCACTTAAGTATAAGTATTTGTTCAATAAATCTCCATGACGGTTTTCCTCAGCGGTCCAAGCTCGAATCCATTGGCTCCAACCATTATTACTTTCTTGGTCTATGCCTTCAACACTGGTGAGCCAAGATTCGTAAGAAGGCAAAGCTTCTTCTGTAATAGTGTCACCAATGAGTACGGCAAATACATCATAATCTAATTCTTTAGCCAAGGCTTGAATTTCTTCAACTTCTTCATAAAAAGTTTCGCTACTCGCATCTGGCAATAAATCAGAAGGTTGCCAATTTTCTTCAATCGGTTTTAAATAAGTAGCCATAAAATCAGTCATTGATTTTTCAAGCTGGGCCATTACCTCTAAACGTATGTTGGTCAGTTTCAAGTGGCGAAAATACGTTAAGAATTTTTGAAAGTAGTGATTGTGTAGTCTCTTAAGATTTTGTTGTGCTTTTGCCGCAAAATACCGGCGATTGCCGATATTTTTATTTTGTGTTACTTTCTTAATTCATAACTGGCAAGAATGAATAGTTCTTCCCATATTCCATCATTTGCTTAAAGAATGATTTTGGGTATTCAACCTTAACACCCGTTACCTTACCATCATCATTTGTACTAGCTACAAGGCGAGGTTGAATGAATCCGCTGTATGGTTTTGAATCTAATTTTTTATAGCGATCTAAAACTTCTTTATGTAAAGCTTGATTCACTTTGACACCATAATCTTCTACTAACGCTTTTCCTGCTTCATAGTCTCCTTCAGATTTTATTCGCTGTATCTCACGAAGGAGCTGACCAAATAGTTCATTCAGCTTTTCATAGTCATTGATTTTTACGTATGTCTTTCCCTCTTCTTTGTACCACTCGATTACGTTGTCGTCTTTTCCTTTTTCATATACCCAGGCCGCATTTAGCTGACGGTTGCGCATGTGTGCTTCCTCTATATTATCTCCAAGTTTTAATCGAACGAGTTGTGTCATCAATCCATTGCGTATGTAAGAATCATATTCCGCTTTTCCTACATCAGTGGTAGGCATTACGCCAATGTCTACTAATTTTTGATCTGTGATATAGTATAGAGCTACTAAATCAGCACGCGCCTCCTCAAGACAACTTGCATAGGTCTTCAATGTTTTGTCCGGAGTTTCAATTCCTTCGTTGATTTGACCACTGGCATGACCAATACATTCGTGCATATCTGTGTGAAGCTTACTTCCTAATGCGCCATGTTTTTTAGCACGTTCTACGATTTCCTTTCTATTTTCAAACTCTTCTAAGAAACCACTTTTCTTTTTTACATTATCATAAGCATCTACAATGTTGCCTAAATTTACAGATTTACTACCATGATTTTTACGAATCCAATCCGCATTGGGTAGATTAATTCCTATGGGCGTGCTGGGTGCGGCATCTCCGCTTTCCACCACGGCATTAATAACTTTGGCATTGATTCCTTTTACAGTGTCTTTTTTATGCTCCTCAATTAAGGGTGAATTGTCTTCAAACCACTGTGCATATTCTGAAATGGTTGCAATACGCTTAGATGTTTCTACATCTTTTACATTCACTACACTTTCAAAACTTCCTTTAATACCAATTGCGTCAAGATATACTTCTATAAATCCATTGATAAAATCAATTGAACTTTCTGTATCCTCTACCCAAGCGATACTGTAATCGTCGAAATCTTTTAAATCTCCGCTTTTATAATATTTTACTAAGAGGTCAATATGTCTTTTCTGTTTTTCATTCTCGGCTACGGTGCTTGCTTTTTCTAACCAAAAAATAATTTTGTCAATGGCTGCGCCATACATACCACCGCTTTTCCAAACTTTTTCAATTACATTTCCGCTTTCGTCTTTCATTACTTTTGTGTTTAATCCCCAGCTGGGTTGGTTGCCAGTGCTAGGAAATTTTTTATAATAGGCTTCAACCTCTGCTTGGGTTACCCCTTCATAGAAATTGTTGGCACTTTCGGCAACATTATCGGCATTGGCATCTTGGTTTACACATTTAGGTTCAAAATTGATGTCAAACATGATGGTTTCCATACGAGCTAAAAAATTGTCTACCGTTTCTCCCTCGGTTAAGGGAAAACCTTTTGGGTCACTTTTTTTAGCTAGGTCAACAAAATATTCATAAGAACATTCCGGTATAAATTTTTCATTTCCATAATGATGGAAGTATCCGTTACTAAACCAAAATCGGCCGCAGTATTCCTTAAATTTTTTCCATTCATCAGATGATTTATTTCCGCTGTACGTGCCATATATATTTTCTATAGTTTTACGCACCGTCAATCCATATTTACTTTTTTGGTCATAGATAATATCTCGTCCGCTAAGAGCAGCTTCGTAGAGATAGTATAAAAGCTCATGTTGTTGATCGCTGAGTTCATCCCAGCCAGGAATGTTGTATCGTAGTACTTTAATGTCAGCAAATTCTTCTGCTTCAACATCAAATCCTGCCATTGAGCCTGATTTGTTTGATGAGTTGCAACTAAATATTGTAATGGGAATAATAAGGAGTAAGAGAAAACGTTTCATAATTTATGTAAAAAATTTAATTGGTAAAGGTAATGAATTCTTTGGCATACTCATTATAACTCAAATAGAGGTGACAAGAAATAAATTTTAGAAACCTCCTTTACTTTATGTGTGAATTTCTTTACTTTGCTACCTATGAATTTTAGCGATTTAGTTTCAATATCAGGTTTGAGTGGCTTGTACCAATTGATGGGTACTAAGGCAGATGGTGCAATAGTAAAAAACTTTGACGATGATAAAACATTGTTCGTATCAGCGCGAAAGCACGAGGTAACTCCATTAGATAGTATTGAGGTTTATACTCAGACGGATAATGTGCCTTTACGTGACGTTTTCTCTTCTTTCAAAAAAAATGAAGGAGAAGTTAAAGAAGTGGCTGTTCATAAACAAGGAAATAAAGTGATTCAAGAGACTTTTGGTAAATTGTTTCCAGATTATGACAAGAGCCGAGTCTATGCTAGTGATATGAAAAAAATGTTGAAGTGGTACGGCATTCTAAAAAAGCTAGATTTGTTAGATACACTAGAGGTGAGTGACGAAGGAGAGGGTGCTGCAAAAAAAGTAGCTAACGCTAAATCTTCTCAAAAGCACCATTCTCAAAAATCAAATGCAAAGCAGTCTAGCTCAAAAAAGGCGGCTACACGCAGCATGAATTCTAAAAATGGTTAAGAAGCAGAATCCTTAATTCCTATTGGCTAATCGCTATTCCCTATTTATATTTACAGCACTTATAAAAAATTAAACAACAATGAATATACCAGCAGATTTAAAATATACAAAAGAGCACGAGTGGATTAAGATAGACGGTGACGTAGCTACGGTAGGCATTACTGATTTTGCACAGGGAGAGTTGGGTGATATAGTTTTCATTGATGTAGATACCATTGACCAAGAAGTTGGGAAGGATGAAGTGTTTGGAAGTGTAGAGGCTGTGAAAACAGTTTCTGATTTGTTTATGCCGTTGAGCGGAACGGTTCAAGAAATGAATGAAGCTCTTGAAGATGCGCCAGAAAAAGTAAACTCAGATCCTTACGGAGACGGTTGGATGGTAAAGATTAAAATGAGTGATGCTTCTCAAGCGGATGAGCTGTTGGATGCAGAGGCTTATAAGGCTTTGGTCAGCTAGGAGACTTCAAAAAAAAAATTATCAATGTTCCCGTCACGCTTAGCGAGACGGGAATTTGTATTTTAGCAGCACAGTGAAATCTATTTTAAAAAATTATAAACTATTTTTCTTCCTAGCCGTTGCTTGGACGATTTTAATTTTTATAGGTTGTTCTTTACCCGGTAAGGACTTACCTCCTATTTCTGTTTTTGATCATTTTGATAAGGTGGTGCATTTTACATTTTTCGTTCTGTTTGCCTTGTTTTGGATTTTGGCATTAGGCCTTAGAAAAACAGTAGCGTTTTGTTTACTCATTGCTGTGTGCTTTGCTTATGGTTTTTTTATTGAGTGGTATCAAATAAATTATGTACCCGGCAGAGCTTGGGACGTTTGGGATGGAATGGCTGATGGAGTTGGAGGAATTTTCGGAGTGCTTTTTTTCAAGAAGTTTTTAGTGAAGTTTGTTTAGCTTTGCAATCGCGTTATAAACGCAGTAAAGTAGTTAACACTTGAATAACAAATACGACATAATCATTGCAGGGGGTGGTCATGCTGGCTGTGAGGCTGCTGCTGCTGCTGCCAATTTAGGAAGTAAGGTTTTGCTCATTACGATGAATATGGGTACGATTGCCTCTATGAGTTGCAATCCTGCTATGGGCGGCATTGCTAAAGGGCAAATATTACGCGAGGTGGACGCTATGGGCGGCTATTCTGGTATAGTGTCTGATGAAAGTATGATTCAATTTAGAATGCTTAACCGTTCTAAAGGGCCTGCCATGTGGAGCCCACGCACACAGAATGATAGAGTATTGTTTGCTATTAAGTGGCGAGAAAAGTTAGAATCTATCCCAAACTTGGACATGTGGCAAGATATGGTCACAGGTATTAATGTTTCACGTGGAACAAATGGCGAGAATCAAGTTACAGGAGTGAAGACACAACTAGGAATAGATTTTCACTCGAATGCCGTTGTATTAACCTCAGGCACGTTCTTGAATGGGAAAATACATATAGGCAGCAAGAATTTTGGAGGAGGCCGCATGGGTGAAAAGGGAGCTACAGGAATAACTGAGCAATTAGAGGGCTTAGGTTTTGAGTCAGACAGACTAAAAACAGGTACACCTCCAAGAGTCGATGGAAGATCTTTGGATTATTCTAAGTTTGAAATACAAGAAGGAGATAAAGAAATCGTTGGGTTTTCATATTTAGAAAGTGAGAAGCCTCAAGCGAAAGATCAAATCCCTTGTCATATTGCTTACACCAATCCGGAGGTACACGATATACTCAGAGTGGGTTTTGAAGATTCACCCATGTTTAGTGGAAGGATTGAAGGTACAGGTCCCAGGTACTGCCCGAGTATTGAAGACAAAATAGACCGCTTTGCGGAGCGTGATCGGCACCAATTATTTATTGAGCCAGAAGGCTGGAAGACTGTAGAAATTTATTTAAATGGTTTTTCTACCTCGCTAGCAGAGGATGTGCAGTTTGAAGCCATGAGAAAAATACCAGGCTTTGAGAAAGTAAAAATGTTTCGCCCGGGTTATGCTATTGAGTATGATTATTTCCCTCCTACCCAACTACAATACAATTTAGAAACCAAACTAGTAAAGAACCTCTTTTTAGCCGGGCAAATAAACGGTACCACTGGTTATGAGGAAGCGGCTTGCCAAGGACTTATGGCAGGTATTAATGCCCATAATAAGCTAAAAGATAAAGAACCGTTTACTTTGGCTAGAGATGAGGCATACATCGGCGTACTTATAGATGATTTGATTAATAAAGGAACAGACGAACCTTACCGTATGTTTACCTCACGTGCTGAGTTTAGAACAATACTGCGCCAAGACAATGCAGATTTGCGCTTGACCGAGATAAGCAATAAACTAGGCTTGGCTAGTAATGAGCGATTGGAGCTAGTAGAAGCTAAACTAAAAGAAATAGGCAGTACTAAAGCGCTTTTTGAAAAGACAAGGCTTAAGCCAAAAGAGATTAACCCATACCTCGAAAGTATAAATTCCTCACCGCTCAAAGAACATTTCACTATTAAGAAGGTTCTTTGCCGCCCAGAGATAGAACTTGATAATTTGCTAGAAGGCTCAGAAGTAGTCAGTGAAATTGCCAAGGATGTTTCACGTGAAACATTAGAGCAAGTTTCCATCCAATTGAAATATGAAACTTACATTAATAAAGAAAAAGACTTGGCTATGAAGGCTAAGCAATTGGAAGATTTAATCATTCCCGATAATTTTGACTTTGATAAAATACCGTCAATACGCATTGAGAGCCGTGAAAAATTTAAACAAATTCGTCCACGTACCATTGGACAGGCCAGTCGAATAAGTGGAGTAAATCCAACGGATATTCAAATTCTTATGGTGTACATGGGTAGGTAATTGATCGATTGGCCTAAGAGGTTTCTATTGCTATATTTTGATCCTAAAATTTTATATAGTTTAATTGTATTGCTCATTTATTATTTGATATAGTATTAGTGATTCCATAGACGGTAAAAGATCAAATATATATAAATAACTTTATAACACCAATTTATATATTTATAAATATATAATTTATAGTCTTTATTGCTGGTGAATTAGTAGTAGACTATTTTTGCCTCTCAGAAACATAATGACCTTGACGATTATAATGTATATGCCACGGCTAACTGATGGCCTTTATTACCGGCTAAGGCTACAGATGTGGCAGGAATTGCTAACTTGAGAGTCACTAAGAATGATGATGCGGGTTTGGGTATGAATCCAATCGTACTAACACCTACTTCTACAGTATGGGATGCTACCAACATGCGATGGGCTGTAACTTGTACTGCACCAAGTTTTAGTCAGTTTAGATTGCATTCAGTAAATCCTGGCAACACTCCCTTGTCTGTTCAGTACAAAGAATTTACAGTTAACAAGCAAGCCAGTTCAGATTTAGTAAAATGGACCACACTTACAGAAACAAACAACAGTCACTTCAATGTACAACGCTCAAATGATGGATATACATTTGAAACCTTAGGTAGTATGAATACAAAAGCTGTAAATGGAATCAGCGCTTTAGATTTGAACTACTCTTTTTTAGACGAAAGTCCAATGACTGGTCATAACTACTATCGTTTAGAGCAAGTGGATATTGATAATAAAACAATTATGAGCGAGGTGATTGATATTGTTTGGGGTACGAATGGTAGTATCGTAAGTATCTATCCAAATCCTGCTTCTACGAATTTAAATATTGATTTAACCACAAGCCAAATAGCACAAACAGAGATTAAGCTTTTGGATATGAGTGGTAGAGTTGTGAAAAGTGTATTGGTTCAGACTCAAAAAGGACTCAATCACATCGCAATCGAATTGGATGATCTAGCATCAGGGGTTTACGGTATTCAAGTAGTAGAGAACAACAAACTCACTCATGTAAGTAAGATAAGTAAAAACTAAATGCTTTTTGTTTGAAAAACTAGCCTCTCACGCCTGAGCGTGGGGGGCTTTTTTTATTGTGATTTGAGTTATTTTAGGGAGTTATTTTTTTTATTTTTATGATTAAATAAATACATTCACAAATTGAATAAAAATTCCCTGTATTATGAAAAAACTTTTGTCAATCGTTGTATTGCTTTTGTGTGCATTCTTTACACATGCACAAGTTACCACTACAATTAATTTTGATACTTCTGGAAATTGGATCACCGGTTCCGGTTCTTTAACCTCCTATCGGTCCAATCATATGTATACCGAGGGTTTATTTTCGGCCTCCACAGATTTTGATGCTTTACGGCAAACGTCTACTACTCAAGATGGTTTTGCTGGAGCGAATGGAATCTTTGCTTGGAGATTAAGAAACTCTGGCACAGGAGCCTGGACTGCTTCTATTGCTTCGGGTGGCGTATCTACTTTTAATGTGAATATAAGAAGATGGGATGCCGCTCCCGACCCAAACTATACATTAGATTATTCGATTGATGGTGGAGCCACATGGGTTAATGTGAGCACTATTAATAATACCACCTTATCCAATTCGAGCGCATACACAACTTATGGAGGAACAATCAATAGTGCCAATGCTACTATTTTAATTCGAGTGAATCGGGTAGGAGGTGAAAGAATAATGATTGATGATTTTGTTTGGACTGATTTTCAAGCAGTTCTTCCTGTACACTATTCAAGATTGGCAGCATATAAAAGTGGTATAGCAACAGTAATTGATTGGCAAACCTCTACGGAAAATAATTGTAAGCGATTCAATATTCTACACAGTACGGATGGTTCATATTTTAAGCAAATAGGAAGTATAGATTCGAAAGCAGGATTTGGAAACAGTACAGCCAAACTTGATTATAAGTTCTTCGATAGCGAGACTAGAATCGGTACGAACTATTATCGTTTGGAGCAAGTAGATATTGATGGTACATCATCGTACAGCGAGCTAATCAAAGTTATTTGGACAGAAAGTAGAAATATAAGTATGTATCCTAATCCAGTAATTGATGAGTTACACATAGATTTGAATTCAATAAATGCAACTCAAGTAGAGGTGAAGCTTGTTGATTTGAGCGGTCGAATAATTAAAAATAATTTGACGAGAACGCAAAGTGGTTTAAACCAAATTCGTTTAAACGTAAAAGAAATCCCTACGGGCGTATACGGAATTCAAATTTTTGAAAATAATGCATTAATCAAAGTCGGTACAATTCGTAAGAATTAAGTAAGAATCGTATATAAAATAGCCCCCATGCCCTACGCCTGAGGGCTCTTCTTGTAACATTTCTGATTTTTTACATAAATAAAATTTATGTATACATACTAGACTGCAAAATTCAAAATATTTTAACATTTTTCTTGATATATCAAAAATTTAGAATAGATTCACAAGTTCAATCAGTTAAAAATATTATTTATGAAGAAAATTATTACACTTTTATTACTCTGCATTACTAGTTATGCAGTGCAAGCAGCTCCGGTCACAGGAGCGGTAGCCGTGCCTTCAGTAGGCTATGCCACCTTTTCAGATGTGATTGACTCCCTCAATCTTAACGGTGTCGGTGCAGGTGGTGCGACCATCACATTTGTAGGTACTGAAACAGCACCCGCTGGTGGATATAAATTAGGTACTGCCGTTTTAAACGCATCTACCTCTGTAGCAAATCCTCTAGTATTTGTTGGTACAGCTGGAACCTTAACTAGTTTTACTGGTGTTAATGCTACTACGGATATCGTTTGGGATATTGCGGGAACGGATTTTGTAACAATTAACGGCTTTACCATCTTGGAAGCCCCAACAAACACTACCGCACTTACTCGTATGGAGTACGGTATTCGATTATCTTTACTAAGTACAACAGATGGTTGTAAAGATGTTGAAATTGCGAATAACCAAATTAATTTGGACGCAAGTACCAATACGGGCGTAAATGAAGATAACCAATGTGGTATTGGTGTTATGTCCATATTATCTACTAATAATTCCTCTAAAACAACTACGACTATTCCAGCTTCTGCATTAGGTGATCATGAAAATATTAGAGTTACGGGCAATACGATTGTACAAGCCTATAATGGTATCTATGTTAGAAGTGCAACTTCTACAACTCGTGGTATTAGAAATGTAGTGGTCAACAATAATATCATTCAAAACTTTGGTACCCAAATAGGAACCGATGCTGGTTTTGCATATGGTATTTATGTTTATTATGTAGATTTTGATATTGAAGTAAACGAAAATACGATTGCCCAACCGAACCTTTTTGATGGTGGTGGTTATGGTATATATGTATACTCTCATCAAGGTTCTACTGCGAATACGGTAGAGATTAACAGGAATGATGTTAGTATGACCGAAAGAGCGACGAGAACAATTTCGGATTCGCACTATGGTATTTATTACACGAATAATTTTGTTTCAAGCGGTGTAGTGGCTCATATTGATAGTAATAATATTCATGATTTTGTATATGCTACTGCCGATGCTACTAGTGGTGTTTTTTATGGTATCTATACCTTTGGTTCTTATTGTTCTTTAAAAACAATCAACGCAAATACAGTTAATACTATTACCAAAAATTCAGGAACAACTTATGGTATTTATACTTCCATGTCTGATTTCAGAGTTGGTAATTCAGAAATAATTGATGATAATAAAGTATCCAATATTAACCATATAGGTTCTACAGGAACGAACTCTATAAGAGGTATGTATGTTGCGGGAGATGCGCAGCGACTTATGCATAGAGATACGGTAGATGGTATTACCATGTCCGGTACAGGTACTTCAGCCTTTCAATATCTTATAGGGATACAAGACTATTCTTATGGAGCGCCGCTTACCGGTCACGTTTCTGAGGATATGAGAGTATGTAATCTTACAAGCAATCAGACAAGAGGAAACGTAACGGGTTACCATCGTTTTAATAGTATTACGAATACTAGTGGGGGTACGAATGTTATGAACCGTATTAATGTTTCTAACTTGACCAATAATGTTAGTGTAATCACAGCCTCTACTACTTCTGGTTTTTATTCTGGTTTGTCAGGAATTACTTTAGAAGCTAGTTGCTACCCTCAAATTCTTAAAAATTCTTTTGTATCTGGTTTGAGTGCACCGAATATGGTCACAAATACTACAAACTTTGCTGTATGGGGTATCCGCTCTATGTGGGAAGATAATGATGCAGGTGGCGGTTATAAAATATATAATAATACGATTGCGCTCGGACAAGCTGCTCCTTTAACTTCTACAGGTGCCACTTTCGCAGTTTATGGTATTGGACTTACGAACCAAGGTGGTGGTATAGCTACTGCTGATATTAGAAATAATATTATAAATGTAAAGGCAACGCCAAACGGTACTGGTTTTGTTGCAGCGCTTAACGAGCAAACAGCAGGTACGATGTTACCGACTTCTAACAACAATATATACTATGCACCCAACGCTGCTGGTTCTTTCTTATATAGTGACAATGGTAGTGTAAATTCAAGAAATTTGGGTAATGATCCTAATTTCAATACATCTTGTGGTATATATAAAGGATTTAAAGCACCAGCTGAAGGTGCAACTTTTACGGAGGATAATTTAGTGGCAGGTCCATTGCCTAAAACGTTTGTTCCTTCTGGTGCATCTTTTGCGCAAGGATTGGCTCAGCCTTTAGCTGATGTTCCTATGGATTATGCAATGACTCCTCGAGCAGCAGCTCCAGATAGAGGTGCTTTAGAATTTACTGGTCCTAGTTCTGGAGATATTATACCACCAACAGTAGCTTATACTGATGTGGATGATATGATTTGTATCGCTGAACCAACATTAGATGTAACGATTACAGATGCAAGTGGTATTGGCTCAGGAGCAGTTGCTCCACGTTTATACTACAGAAAGTCTACAGAAGCCAATGCTTTTGTAGGGAATACAGCAGCTGATAATGGTTGGAAATGGATTAATGCAACGAATACAGCTTCGCCTTATTCTTTCGCCTTTGACTTTAGTTTGTTAAATTCGGCAGTTGCTACGGGCGATATTATTGAATATTTTGTAGTTGCTCAAGATTCCGCAGCCCCTACTAATATAACTACCGCTTCGGCAACTTATCCGGCAGCTTATTGTCCGGCTAGTGTTGATGTAACTGGTGTGGGTTCTACACCAATTACGGGGGCAAAAACGTTTACTATTCTAAATCCAATTCTAACAGCAACTCCTGGAGCGGCACCAATGGGTGATACAATTTGTATTGGCATGGATGCTATGCTTTCAGTGACATCTACAACGGCGCTTACAGATACTGCTTTAGATTTACAATGGCAAAGCTCTCCAGCTGGTGCAGCTACTTGGACTAACATAGCAGGTGCTACCACGACTTCTTATACTGACATTGCACCAGCTATGTCTATGGATTATCAATTATTAGCTACTTGTCCTGCACCGCAGGGCTTAATTGCTACTTCTTCAACAGCTTCTTATGAGGTTGTAAATCCGATACCAACTGCAATAACTGGAGCGGGATCAAGTTGTACACCAGATTCGTTTATGTATTCGGTTACACCGGCTGCAGGTTCTAATATTAGCTGGTATACGGATAGTACAAGTGTAACACCCGTAGATACAGGTGCTATGTATACAACTCCTTTACTTACTATGACGGATACTATGTGGGTCTCTGGTTCTGTGGGAGGTTCAATAGTAGATTCTGCCGATTTGCCTGTTACAGGTGGTGGATTCGCAAATAGAGGATCTTGGTTCGTTGCTCAGTCCAATTTTACCATGACGGAATGTTTTGTACCTACATCAACTTCTGCAACAGGTGCATGGCAAACATTTGCAATATTAAAAATGAATACCGCAACAACTCCTCCAACAGGAACGGGTTATACTGTATTACATTACGAATATAATAATAATGCTACAGGCTATATTCCAGTGAATATTCCAATTGTTACGGGTGATGTAATTGTAGTTGCTATGGGTCGAGCTACTACGGCAACGGCTACAACTTCTAATACACCTTATGTTGGTACCAATACAGGAATTACAGTAGATGGTTTAAGTACAACTTGGCAACGGGTAACCTTTGCGGGCAATATTAATCAGAATGCCACTACGTTTAGCTCTACACCAACGGGTAGTACGTCTAATACTGCTGGTGCCTTTGAGTTTAATTATGAGGTATCAAGCATTTGCGAAAGTGAAAGAATACCAGTAATATCTAGTGTATACACACCTGATACTATTACTTCTATAGCAGCAACCCCAGATACTATATGTGCTGGTACGGATGCAGTTTTGCAAATTATGCCCGCACAAGCAGTTGATACGAATACGTACTGTGCCGACGCTGCTTCTAGTTTAGCGGATACTAAAATTGATACAGTAAGTTTCGCTGGTATTACAACAGGTACAGCTCCATTAAATGCTGGAGAAAATTATACAGATAATACAAGTGTTGTAATTCCAGTTACTGCTGGTATGACCTATCCATTAGCGGTTGCTAAAGGAGACAATAATGGTCCTGCAACTTTTGCCGCTTGGTGTAAAGTACTAATTGATTATAATCAGGATGGTGACTTTGCAGATGCAGGTGAGGAAGTTTATAGCTTCGGCGCACCGGCTGCTGTAGGTTCTATACCTGCAACCACGGTTGCTATTCCAGCAACAGCAATGAATGGTCTTACCACAATGAGAGTAATACTAAGAGAAGGTGGAGTTGCTGCCAATACAGGAGATTGTAACGGCTTTACTTGGGGTGAAACTGAGGACTATACGATTTTAATTGGTGGTGGTGTTGAAAATACAGCTGGCGGTATCGGTTCTTATACGTGGACACCTACAGCTGATTTAGATATGGCTACAGGAGATAGTGTAACGGCCTTAGCGCTTACAACTACTACTATGTTTACAGCAATAGGAACAGATTTAAATGGTTGTATGGATACAGCTATGGTAACTGTAACTGTAAATCCTGCACCAGCTATTATGGCAAGTGCAGCGGATACGGTACTTTGTTTAGGTGATACAACTACCTTAACAGCAACTGGAGCGGATACATATATGTGGAACCCAGGTGCTTTAATGGGTGACATGCAAATGGTAAGCCCTATGGCAACTACAACTTATGTTGTAATAGGTACGGATACCACCACTGCTTGTGATTGGAGCGATTCTGTAACCGTAATGGTGCTAGAACCTTTCTATGTAGCGGCAACTGGAACTGTTCTGCCAGGAACATGTGCTGGCGATACAGTTACTCTAATGGCTATGGATTCTATTCCACCTTTAGCGCCTTATTGTGCAAGTAATGCTACGTTTACAGGAGATACACATATTGATAGTACAAATATTAATGGTACGATAACCGCACCATTACCTTTAACTACTGGAGGTACGTATACAGATAATACGGCTATAACAATTCCTGTAACAGCAGGTACAGCCTTCCCAATATCTATTACAAAAGGGTTAACTGGTACTAATTCTTATAGCGCTTGGGCAAAAGTCTATATTGATTTAGATCAGAATGGAGTATTTGACCTTCCTGGAGAAGAATTTACAAGCGCAGCGGCTGGTGGATTCGGATCGGGTAGATTTACCGTTACCGGTAATATAACCATTCCAGTAACGGCCTTAGACGGTCCTACAACTATGCGTATTGTGATGGAGGAAACAGGAGCAGCTGCTAATGTAGAACCTTGTGGTACTTATGGTTACGGTGAAACGGAGGATTATACGGTAGTTATAAGTGGCGGTGTTCCACCAATAGCTTATACATGGACTTGGAATCCAGGAGCTTTAATGGGTGCTATGCAAACTATCTTACCACCTGTTACAGACTCTACATATATTGTAACACAAACACACCCAACAACGGGTTGTACAGCAATGGATACGGTTATGGTCAATCCAGCATCAGCTAGTGGTGATCTTACACAGGCAATGGCTAATAATACAGCCTCTATGGCAGGTACCAGTTGTGATACATTAACACAGCCTAATGATGGAAGTTCTAATAGTTATTATGATGCAAGTTGTAATATTATAGCGGGTGTTACAGAACCAGCGGGTGGAGCTAGTTTAGGTAATGTATCGGTTTGTGCTAATGTAGACCCTTCAGTTCAAAGTTATAATGGTCAGCCGTATGTACGTCGTTGGTTTGATATTAATCCAGATACGAATGGTCCTGCTGACGTTACCTTATACTTCACAGATGAAGATTTCAGTACGTACAATGCTGGCAGCGGCGCCTTTGATACGATTGCCACCAATGCAGGTGGAGCTACCACAACGCAAATTTGTATTACACAAGTAAGCGGCGGTCCTTTAGGAACCGGTACACCAACCGTACATGGTCCATTGACAGCTACTTGGGATTCAGTGAATATGCGTTGGGATGTAACCTTCCCAGTAACTGGCTTTAGTGAATTTTATTGTCACCCATGTAATGCATTGAATTCAGCATTATCTGCAGACTACAAATCGTACACCGTTACGAAGCAAGCAACTAGTGATTTAGTAGAATGGACAACGGTCAGTGAAGAGAATAGTAAACTATTTAACGTTCAACGTTCAGCGAATGGTCAAAACTTCGAAACGATTGGTACAGTAAACTCACAAGCGATTAATGGTAATAGCAACGAAGAGTTGAACTACAGCTTTGTAGATGAGAATCCACAAGTAGGTCATAACTATTATATGTTAGAGCAAGTTGATTTTGATAACAACACAAGCTATACCAAGGCAATTGATATCATATGGGGTGCGGATGGTAGTACAGTAAGTATTTATCCTAATCCTGCCAAGAGTATCTTGAACATTGATCTTAGCACAGCTAAAGCTTCTCAAACTGAAATTAAGTTAGTGGATATGAGTGGTAGAGTTGTGAAAAGTGTTTTAACGCAATCAGAAAAAGGCTTGAATCACGTAACGATAAATCTTAGCGATATTTCGGTAGGTATTTATGGAGTTCAAGTATTTGAAAACAACAAATTGACGCACGTTAGCAAGGTTCGTAAGAACTAAGTAAACAAGTTTTTTTTAATGAATGAGCCCTCCACGCCTTGGCGTGGGGGGCTTTTTTATTCCATAATCTTGCTTTGGTTTATGAGGATTTGAAGCTTTGCCATTTGGAATTTATCTTGCAGTGTTTTTATGGCTAAGAAAAAACCAAAATTCTACGTAGTATGGAAAGGCAAAAAGCCTGGTATTTATACATCGTGGTGGGATGCTAAAAAACAAATTGATGGTTTCCCAGGTGCTCAGTACAAATCGTACGTATCAAAATTGGCGGCGCAAGAAGCTTGGGAAGACCCAGCGCACGCACAGGAAGTAATCAAAGAAAATAGAAAAACGATTTACTACGTTGTTTGGAAGGGGCGCCAAACAGGAATCTTTACGGATTGGGACGTGGTAAAATCTTTGATCGAAGGTTTTCCCAAACCAGAATATAAATCGTTTGGAAGTAAACAATTAGCTACACAAGCTTATAAAGAAGGGCCTGAAAATTATAAAGGCCGCAGTTTTAAAAAAACAATTGACATGACCGCAGCCGATAAGGCGAAGTATGGCATGCCGAATGAGATGTCTGTAGCGGTAGACGCCGCGTGCAATGCCAAAGGCGATATGGAATACCGTGGAGTTTGGACCTATAGTAGCGATGAGATTTTTAAAAAAGGACCCTACCCCAACGGTTCGAATAATGTGGGTGAATTTTTAGCCTTGGTACATGCTTTGGCCTGGCTAAAAAAACAAAAAAGTGATTTGCCAATTTACTCCGATAGTAAATATGCTATGGCCTGGGTAGCCAAGAAAAAAACCAATTCAAAAATCACAGACCCTTATTTGATTGATTTGCTTAAGCGAGCCGTAAACTGGTTAAAAGAAAATGAATACCCCAATAAAATAATCAAATGGCAAACGAAATTTTGGGGTGAGATACCGGCAGATTTTGGCCGAAAATAATCAAAAACGATTTGGAACATCCTCAGCATCATTAACTTAGCATAAACGCCATTCGGGATAAAGTTTACTTTACTTTGATAGCCATGAAAAAAATAATTCTACTACTATTAGTTATCGGTTTTGGAAATGCAGCGATAGCTCAAAATTTATCAGACTGCAAGAAAACATGTGAAGTACAAGAAGTGATTGAAAAAGGCGCTTTCTTAGGTGTGCGAATCGTTACACACCCAACCAAGCACTACGTGCGGGTGGCCGAAATTGTACCCAACACTGCAGCGCAACAAAACAAACTAGCTCAGAATGATATCATCACAAAAATTGATGGAATCAGCATGGTAAATAATCAGCAAGTAATCAAACTATTAAGCAGTCATGAGCCAAATGATGTAATCAAACTCACCTTTACTAGAAATGGGAAAACGATGAAAAAGAGAATTGCGTTGGGAGCTAAATTTACTAAGTTAGTGACTAAAACAATTTGTTGTGATGAACCTGCTGAGTCAAAAACAGCAACGAACAATTTAGTACCCGGAGGAATCAATTATACAATTTATCCAAACCCAGCGGTTAACTCTCTACAAATAAATTCTGATGTAAGTGTTGAAGGAACGGTTGAGATTAATGTATTTGACATGATTGGTAATCAAATTATCAATGAAGTCATTACGAGTCGTAACCAGGTAGTGAATCAAAAGCTAAGTTTGGATGCCTTAAGTAGCGGAACTTACTTAGTAAAAATTATGAACCAAGATGTAGTATCGGTTGTGAAACTGGTAGTTTCTAAATAGGAGTTTCTACAAAAAAATTATATGAGCTGAAAGCAATCGAATTGTTTTCAGCTTTTTTTATAATTAAAAATATAATGGTTACGCCTTAGTCAAAAAATCAGTAGCAGCGTGTATGTCATCGCTAATTATTCGGTCTGTCTCCAGGAAGGATACCTCTTTTCTAAATTCTGTAAAGTATTGTCTCATACCATCCGAGAGTAAATCTGCATTTTTAAAATCCATAGCTTGCGCGGCACACAATAACTCTATCGCTAGCACTCGCTCAGTATTTTTTACCACTTGATATAATTTGGTAGCTGCATTAGCTCCCATACTTACGTGATCCTCTTGCCCGTTGCTACTCACGATACTGTCTACCGAAGCGGGAGTACAAAGCTGTTTGTTTTGGCTCACCAAAGAGGCGGCGGTATATTGCGCTATCATAAAACCACTTTCTAGGCCTGGGTTTTTGGACAAAAAAGCCGGTAAACCTCGCTGACCCGACACTAATAAATAAGTCCGCCGCTCAGAAATATTGGCGAGTTCAGAGAGGGCAATCGCGAGATAGTCTAATTGTAGGGCTAAGGGTTGGCCATGAAAATTTCCACCGCTCACAATTTCATCTTCGTCAGGGAAAATAAGAGGGTTATCCGTCACTGAATTTATCTCGCACTCTATCACTTTTTTAGCTTGCGCAAATGCTTCAAAACTGGCACCATGTACTTGGGGTATGCATCTAAAACTGTAAGGGTCCTGTACCTGTTTTTTTTCTGCGAAAGCGGATTGACTTCCTTCCAGTAATTTTCTGAAAGCCAATGCTATTTTGAGCTGACCATCATGTGGGCGAACGGCATGAATTCCCGCGTAGAACGGACTGGGTTTGCAGTCAAAGGCTTCAAAACTAAGTGCAGCTATTTTGGTAGAATGAGAGATAATTTTTTGCATACGCAACAAAGCCCACACACCATAAGCACTCATAAATTGTGTGCCATTTAACAAGGCAAGCCCCTCCTTACTTTTTAGTTTTAAGGGTGTTAGGTTTTTACTTTTTAATACGGTTGCTGCGTTCTTCCAAGTATTGTTCTCTTTTAATTTTCCACTTCCCAAAATGGGCAAACTCAAGTGAGCGAGTGGTGCTAAATCTCCGCTCGCGCCCAAGCTGCCTTGTTGAAAAACTTCAGGAAGGAGGTTTTCATTGTATAGTAAAATCAATCGTTCAACGAGTTCCATACTGACGCCGCTATGCCC
>Ga0209187_1002305_pt1 | contig 18563 bp, 25 predicted proteins | sample BantaG_FD_187430 | JGI IMG/M metagenome (GOLD analysis project Ga0209187, IMG submission 187430) | Marine algal microbial communities from Bantry Bay, Ireland - BantryBay_4 metaG (SPAdes) (version 2) | ecosystem: Host-associated > Algae > Red algae > Unclassified | place: Bantry Bay, Ireland...
CGGCACCAGAAACTATCTTGCCTCGCCCTGTTGGCCTGTCCTACACTGCGTTACGGTCAGTCCAACAGGGCGACCATAACCGCCAAACTCTAACTTAAATGGCGGACCACTTAATAGGGGCAGGTCACTCCCGAGCAGCGCTTCAATCGTCCAGACTAACGCATCGAATATTACGGTAGATACAGGCTCGCTTTTTGCGGGCAATTATCTAAACTAAACTTGCCCTGATTCGGGTCTCGCGACGTCTTTTAACCGCGAGACATGCGAGATGTCTCGGGGCGGGCATCCCTTGTGTCCGATTAGTTATGGAGAAATCATATGGCTAATTCCTTTAAAGTGGGCCGCTCTGCCAAAACTGGCAAGTTCACCACTGTAAAAAAGGCTCGTCAATACAAGACAACGCACGTTGTCGAGACGATGAAAAAATCTAAGAAGTAATTTTTAGTTTCAGGTCGCTTGTTTCTTCGCAGGATCCAGCGGCCTGTTTTTGTTTCGAGCGATATGGTTTACAAACCGTTAAATGCTTATCGTTTTCACACAAAGTGACCCCCTAAACCGCCCGCACCCGCGTGGGCACCCTCACCCTCCCCAGCAGCGCGTCAATTGCCCAGACGAGCGCATCTACCCTGTCGGGTGACTTTGCCCTGCCCTTTCCCGTCTTTGTGCCTATGCCTTGGGCGCCCATCCTGCACATTTGTGCTTCCAGCGCGTCAAACCTCCCGACGTGAGACACAAGCCCCCGTGCATAAAGGTGGCTGACGGGTTCGGCTCTTGTTTTTTTGCTGCGTTTGGCGTGGACGCGTTTGATGGGGAGGTTGGGTGCGAGTTGGCGCAGGACGGACTCCACCATCTCGCCGCCTTGGTTCCCTTCCGCGATGACGCAATCCGCCTCGTAGCTTTCAAACAATGCAACGGTTTTCGCGGCCCAATCTTCTGGCCTTGCGAGGCTGAGCGTGGCGTCTTGCAAGACGTAAGCCCGTCCGTCCTTGACCCCGGCCACGACAATCCCGCAGGCATCGGATTTCGGGCCTGATGTGGCGGGCGGATCAATCGCGACGACGATGCGGTCCAACTCCGGCGCTGTGTTTTCACGAGACTTGGCGATGGTCGCGAGGTTCCACAATGCTCCCGGCCATTCGCTCACAATCTCGCCTTCCAGCTCCTGCATCCCCAATGGCGTGCCGCCATATTCGGCTTCCACAGCGCCAAGAAAACTGCGCGAAAGATGATGCGCATTTTCCGCCGTGCGCAGCGTGTGGGTGACGACGCCTTTGGTTTCTTTGAGCTCAATCAGTTCGGCACTGGGGCGCGGGGTTGTGGTGACGACGAGCTGCGGCGCTTGGCCGTCTTCCGCGTCGAGGCGTAAAGCCAGACGCAAATTGGAGAGCGTTTCTTCCGCATGGTTCCAGGCGCAAAACTCATCCGCCCAGGCCGCGTCAAATTGCGATCCGCGCAGGCCGTCCGGCGCTTCGGCAGAGAAGATTTGCCCGACCGCACCATTCGGCCATTCGAGCCGTCTGCGCGAGGCGATAAATTTCGGGCGCTCGGACGGGTGGCCAATATTAAGCAATCCCGATTTCCCGTCGAGCATAACCGCGCGGGCCTCCGTGTAAGTCGCCGCGACGAGCGCGATGTGGCGCGCGCCGGATTTCACGCGTTCGCGGATCCACTCGGCCCCGGCCCGCGTCTTGCCAGCGCCCCGCCCGCCGAGAATGAGCCAGATGAGGAAGTCTTGTGCGGGGGCGGTTTGGTTTTCGGTTTTCCATAAATCCCAAAATTCGAGAAGCATGGGAATATCCCAATCCATTGACTCCTCCTCTAGATAATCAAGTTCCTCGTCCGTCAGATCCGCCAACTCCAGTTCGTCTGGCGTCTCGGATGTCTCGCATAATTTTTCGAAATCTAGCATGGAAACGGGCTTCATCTTCTGGGGTTGGGGGCGGCATGTCTTCATACCTTGTGTGTTTGGTGGCGGCTGTCTTTGCGGCTCTCGCCTCGATCTCAGCAACCGTATCGGCGCGCGCTTTTAAGAGCGCGGAGTAATCTTTACTCCACTGACCGGGCGGCCCCCGATCAGCTTTTGGCTGGGTGATGAGATCATCCAGCCGCTCCTGTATTCCGGCCAAAGCCGTTTCAAAAAATTCATCGGTTAAATCTGTCATGAGCGCAGTATAAGCTCGGGCGCGCGAACCGTGGATTATGTTTTCACATTTGGAGGACGCGAAACGCCCGCATTTGGTCCGGGTGGCCATGTGCAGTGAAGCGCCGAACGATGAAATCGTTCGGGTAATACGGTGTTCTGTAGTAGCAAAAAGACATGAAATCTTATGCCTTGCTTCTTATGTCTCTTCTTCTGTTCGGGTGCGCGACGCATGACCCCGTTTTAGAGAAGCAGGCGTCAGACGCCGCCCAAGCCATCAGATGTTATGATGGAAGCGAGGTCGCAATGATTGAGCATTGCCCCGTCGAACCACTCGATGGGTGCATGATGTGCCCCGATACAACATGCCTCGACTCCATAACCCATGATCCAAAAGATGCTGGTATTTGTACGCCGATAAACATTTATGAAACAGTCACCTGTCCCGATGGCAGGGAAATTGGGTGGCCCCATGATTGTCAGCTAGATGAAACGGCAGAGTAAGCCCGGAAAATTTAAGTGCTCTTCCAATCCAAATCCGTCAGAAACCCCGCCTTATCCTTTGGCGAGATCAGGATCACTTTGCCTGCCCCATATTGAATTTCGAGCCGGTCGAGCGAAAACGCCGGGCTGGCCATCGCGATCCGGCTATCTTTCACGGAGCCGATAGACCGGACTGTCACACCCCTATTATTTAACCCCGCATGAATGATGAGCGCATCCCCGGTGACTTCATATTTGGTTGCGGCATAGAGCCAGAAAACAAAGGCCACCCAAAACGCGCTGATTAAGAGCACCGGCCATATTTCAGGCCCGGTGAAAAACCCCAAGACGATGGGGACGCCGAGAAAACTCGCGGCCATAACCTTGAACCATGTGTCAACATTGGATTTGTAAATCCCCAGTCAGCTAACCCCTGCTCTCTCCTAACGGATGGAGCACCCATTGACGGGCGGTGAGCACGATCAAGGCGCGCTCGCTGACATGCATGTTCCCGTCCGAAACCGCAATTTGCCGCATAGCCTCCAGAATCGCGGGTTTGTTCTCGATATCCGCCAAACGGTCCACACGCTCATATAACCATGTTTTGAGATAGGGCCCCAAGGCTTGCGCTTTCACATCGTCCTTATTCATTTCATACCACATGAGCAACTGGGCCTCGGACCATTTGGGCTTGAGCTCCAAGGTCGCTTGCAGCTTGGTTGCTTCCGAAAGGAAAGCTTGAATTTCTTCCGCAAACGTTCGCTTATCCGCAACAATAACGGCCATCAACAAGCTCAGCAGATCATCCATCCTTTGCGATGTCATTCAAAATCCCAACCTGCCCCAAAAGATAGGTTAAGCCTATAAAGTAAAGATTGCATTGTCACAGGTGCTGAATTGTTGCGTCCCCGACAAGAAATATGAGAGTAAGGTTAAGGCGCTTTCACCCGTGCAAAGCCCCAAAATCATCGCGCTATATGGGAATGGGGCCGCGCAAAATCTAACATGCACATCCAACATATCGGCAATATATGACGCGGATTGCGACTCGTGGATTATGTTTTTAGATCAGCTGGATTCGGCAGAAAACTTAGCGGACGCCTCGGTCTGAAACCTTTGGCTGAGACGCCGGAGACACATCAATGGTTTCGATGGGTCGGGTATCCGGCGACATGTCCAAATTATCAGGCGTATCATGGCTCTGAACGCGGCCCGGTTTCCGCTTGTTAAAGGCTTTCTTCACGACCCTGATCCCTACCGGAATAAGCTGCGCGATGATTAGTCTTGTGATCATACGTCTCATAATATCAACCTAGTCTAGTTCTCGCCCTCGAGACAGCGATGTTTACAGCTGCTTCGCAGGTCGTAATTTGGTTGCTAAGGGGGCATCTTAAACCGCGAAAAACAAGGGAGTTCAGCTTTGTTCTAACGCCTCTAAACCCAACAAGACGCAATCCAAATTTAAGATCTTCCAGCCTATAATTGGGGAACCTTACCTCCGTAACAGATGTCTCTTATGAAAAAACTATTCGACTTGATAGTGGCCTCCATAATCACATTTTTCGTTTTGACAGTCATGGCCGTTTTCTACTTTTTGTTCATCAAAGAGTGCCCGTATTACCCAATCGACAACATCCCAAACGGGGTTCAGGGTGAGTATGAAATCGTTGGCTTAACACAGGCCTGCATGATGACCCGGCCTCATGGGGAGTATTATTTGAAACACAAAAACGACACGTCAGATGGCTTTAAGAGACGCAATTTAATTGTTGAAAGCCATGCAGGATCAGGAGTGAGGGTGAAATGGGTGAGTGACGGTGTCATACAGGTTACCTCTTACAGAGAGGGCAGCATCCGAAAAATATCCAAAACCGTAAAAGGCAATGACGTGCGGCTCGTGAAAAACTATAGCTGGCAAGACGAAGATTGAGCCCTCAAAAATCGGCCTAAACCACCTCACCCCGGCGCGGTGCAAGGCAAGGTTTAGAAAACGTGGATCTTGGTTTCTCGATTGCAGGATGGGACGTTAAGCAAAGGGAAACCAGCGGCTCAAAACGTCTAAGAAAGGCCGCTCGTTCGGGGTGTCCCTTTGGTTTAGAGGACGTTCATGGTAGCATTACACCACGAGGCGCATACCACACGAAATGAGAAAAATAGGACTGAGTTAGAGCGTGATGAAAAAGGGCAATGTTGCGGTATTAATCTTCCTTTTGATCCCCGTTGCAGGGATTTTTAAATGGTTTGATTATCGTCACAAATTGGAGACCGGATATTGTTTCTCTGAGAAACGATATCTTTCCAATCAAGAATTGACTGAGCACGCCATAGAGGGGTTGCTTGAAAATCTGAAGGCTAATTACGAATCTTTGTCGATTGAAGAGCGCAGTAATGTTCTCAGATATGATTCTGTAGATGACTTTATCGACTTAAATCCAATCGCCTCTGAATTTAAATTCATGTCCAATCCCAAAGATAGTGAGTTTTGGGAGGCCAGAATGGAAGCGACAAAAAAGGGTGGCTTTCTTTCAGCTTACGGATTTCAAATTTATACAGGCTTCACATATCAATACGCTAAATCGGGCGAGACGATTTACAGACGATATGGCTCGGTCATGTCGTATTGTGGTAAGGTACGAGGAGGAAGTGCTGCCTTTAGAATAGGCGAACCCGTTTCTACTCTGCCAGAAACATATCCAAACCGGTAAAACCGAGCGCCCTAAACTCGCTCCACCAAGTCCGCCCCCTCACCCCGGCGCGGTCCCGTAGAGCTCCACCAGCCGCGCCAGTCCCAGTTTCACGATTTGCTTGCCCGAGCCTGACGCCCAGCGCTCCTGCCGCTCTACGGCCTCCAAATCGTCTTGGCGGCAGCAAAAGGCGATGAGGCCGGGGGCGAGGTCGGGACCTAACTTCTCCCTTGCCGCGCGCAGGCGCGTGCCCGCCGTTATCCGCCGCAGCATGGCCCGCTCCGCCGCGCCGTTTCTGTCGCCGCCATCCACGCCTGCCGCCATGAAATCCTGCGTGCCCATCTGTCCTTCGCCCGCGCGAGCATAATCGCGGATGAGCGCATAGCCCGCCTCGACCTCTGCCGCGCTGAGCCATTTTTTGCCGCGCTCCATCCCCGGCCTGCGGGCGAGCCTATCCAGCGGGGTGGCGTGCAAATTCGCATTGGCCGCGACGCGCGACACGTCCGGGATATAGACGGTCGTGGACGGATCCACGACGGCGCCCTCCCCGTTTTTAATCCGCTCTGTCACCGCGTCGGACAGCACAAAACCGCGCATATGGGGCGAGATCATTTTAAGCCCCCGCAGCCATTGGAAGCCCGCTTGTTCAATCCAAATCACAGGGCGTTTGCGTTTATCCCGATGCGGAAAAACCGGATGGTCAGAGCCTTGCGGCTCTTGTGAAATCAGGCCGTCAATCTTGTGAATATCGCGCAGGACGTTGTCCATGGCGAGCGCTTGGGAGGTATAGCTCATGCGGTCCCCCGAAAGGTGTAGAGGCTGTCCATCAGGAAGGTTTCCGCCTTGAGCAGCTTGCGGTTAAACACCGGGTCTTCGCGCGCCTCCTCGATGACGTTAAGTGCATGGGTGATGGTTGAACGGTCGCGCGAGAACAGCTCCGCCACGCGCGGAATGCTCATATTGAACACGGTTTGGCACAGATAGGCCGCGATCTGCCGCGCGAAAATATCCTGCTTGCTTGCGCCCTTTCGAACGCTGTCATCCAATGTCAAATGCGGCAAACTAAATTCCAACCCGACCGCCGAGACGGTCAGTCTCGCAAAGCCGGGGTCATCGGGATGTTGTCGTCTTACGGCCATAAAGCCCTCCTCTGTTGAGAGACCACTATAGCCGCGCCCACCCAATGTGAGGATTATATTCCTATGAAAACGTTAACGGAGTCAATGAAAGATGTTCGCCTTATGTTCCCGCATCAGGGCAAGCGATTGAATCTAGGGCGAAGTTTTTTCGGGCGAAAAAAGTGAGAAAAATTTGGGGTGAGCGGGGAATTGGCGTTTGAAACGCGGATTTAGTTTTGGGGGCTGGGTTAAACAGCCCAAATTCTGCCCCTTACTCTCGATCGTATAACAGGGGTTTTCCAGCTCGTAATTCGGACACAAGATGATATTTTTTATCATCAATGGTTCGCTGAACATAGCGGCTGGGAACAATCCACTCGCCCTCATATTCTTCAAATTGTCTCGGGAATATTTTCATAGGATAGAGCGTTGTTTCAAAGCCACCCCGAGTGCGGTTGACTTCTAATAATTGTCCTTCGCCAAAACGAGTGCTCGGCGACAGGAGAATGAGTATCACGTTTCCGTCCGCCATCATATCAATTGGAAACGTATAATCATCGCTAAGAATGACCTCGTAACCTCCAATTTTATCGACCCAAAATATGACGCCGCCCCACTCGCCATATCCGGACGCAACTAACCAGCCATCCGCATATTCGGCATAGGCGGCGACAGCATATAATCTGATACGCGCTTCCGGAATGCCGCCAACTATCTTTAGCTCGGCGGGGTCTACGTCGAATTTTAGGGCCCGCAGAGCTTCGGTAAGATCAGCCGGCAGGCCGTCATATTTACTCGAATTTTCCGGCAGTGTGACAACGTCTTGCACAGCGTCATTTGTTGACGCCACAGAGCCGGTGCCCCGGCAGGCTGCCAGAGTGCAAAGAAGGAGCAAGCTAAGTATAAATGGCCAAATACGCATCTGAATTAAACTGACTGAATTTTCAGTGAAATGAAAGCTAGATTTTTAAATTTCACCCCTATTTCGCCAATGCGCCAAAGCGTGCCATCATCCCCAGCTGCCGCGTGAATTCGCGTTTCAAGCTGTCTTTCTGCGAGGCATAACTCACGATTTCATATTCGACCCTGTCATTATCGTGGAAATAGAAACGGCGTCCCGGCTCGTAATCCCCGTAAGTGTGAGGCTCTAAACCTTCGGCTCTCACGGGTTTTTCAACGGCCTCTAAATCATCCACGACCAAAGCAATATGGTTTAACCCGGCCTGCCCCTGTCCCATTGATTTTTGGTCCGGTTGAGCGGGTTTTCCGCCATCATAAAGCGCGAGATAACTCCGCCGGGTGCCGACATGCACCGTATAACCATTTTTCATGCTGGTCCCTTCCCAGCGTATATGCCAGCCGAATATGCGGCACAGCAAAGCCGCTGTGCGGACCGGGTTTGAGACGGTGATATTTACATGTTCGAGCGTCGCGATTTGCATGATCTTCTCCTTGAGTTTCTTATCGATTGGGCGCAGCCTACGACCTCAAGTTAAGTTGAGGTCAAGAGAAAAATGAAACCATTGAAAAAAGGTGTTTTAATTGGCCGAGTCGCCGCGCGAACGGGGGTCGCCGTGTCCGCTATTCGGTTCTATGAAGAGGCAGGTTTGGTCACGGCGGGCCGCAATTCAGGGGGTCAGCGTGTTTTCGAAATGTCAGATATTCGGCGCATCTCATTTATTATTATCGCGCAAAAACTTGGGTTTTCCTTGAAACAGATAAGGGCGCAACTCGACAGCCTGCCCAATAAACGCACACCAACCCTAAAAGATTGGGAGAAAATCAGCCGAAGTTTCTCAGCAGATATTGACGCAAGAATCGAAGCCCTCACCAAACTCCGCGATAATTTAACCGGCTGTATTGGGTGCGGGTGCCTGTCGCTGAAAAAATGCGCTCTCTATAATCAAGACGACAAAGCCGCAAAAAACGGCCCGGGCCCGCGCTATTTGCTGGGGGATAGAGCTTAGACCCCGCCCGCCCTCACCCGTAGTTGACAGCCCGCCGCGCATCCCTAAAATTGCGCCTATAGGGGGAATTTATGGCAGATGAAAACACACGGCTGACAGCCATTCGCGCTTTGCTGGAGGATGAAACCGCTCGCGACAGTCGCGGAAATTGGGAGACTATTTTTGCGGATAAAAGCCTCACCCCGCAGACCGAAATAGATGTTTTTCAAAAACAATTTTACGACCTCCTCATCACTGAAATGGAAGAAGGCTACCAGCGCCTGGACCAAGTCAGACGCGAAAAACGACAGAGGGCGGGCCGGCGCGGCGGATATATCCCGCCGCAAATGCGGATAAATTCGACGATCGGCCGATATCTTTTCGCGCAATTCAAATGGCATACGCCCGCCGCTGTTGCGCCCAATATTGGAATTGAAACAAAGGGGTTGGAGGATATCGCCGAAGCCTTTGGATTTCGAATTGACCCGATGGAAAACCAACGTCAATTTATGAAAGCGGAAGCGCGCCAAACCGTCATCAATAAAGAGAAAAGCGCAGATTATACTAAATGGATCTGGGGCGTCATCTTCTTCGCGTTCTCCGGCTCGGCCATCGCCGTGTTTAGATATTTAACGCGGCATGGCGGGTTTTAGACGTGGAAGATTTGAGCAAATTCCTTCCCAAACGACGCCCCTCTAAGGTTCGGCTCAAGGGCCGTTACGCCACTTTGAAATCGATGGATTGGGACACCCACGGACAGGCATTGAGTCACCACATCACAGGCCCTCAGACTGCTGATCTCTGGACCTTTGTTCCGATTGGCCCCTTTGACGATATAATGGGCTTACGAAATGTGATGACTTATGTCGCCGAACAACGACAATGGGAGACGCTCGTCATCCTCTCTAAAACCAAGGGCGAAGCACTTGGCACCGCCAGCTATATGCGGCTCAGGCCCGAACATGGCAGCGCCGAAGTCGGATGTGTTATCTTTGGCGAGGCGCTGCAAAAAACCCGTGAAGCCACGGAAGCCATGTATCTCATGTCCAAACATATCTTCGAGGACTTGGGCTATCGCCGCTATGAATGGAAATGCGACAATGGAAACGACGCCTCAAAACGCGCTGCAATACGCTTAGGGTTTCAGTTCGAAGGCGTGTTCCGCCAAGACATGGTGGTGAAGGGCAAGAACCGCGACACGGCTTGGTTTTCCATCACAGATAAGGATTGGCCGCGCGTGAAAGCCGGGTTTGAGAGGTGGTTATCGGAGTCGAATTTCTCGGAGGATGGCCGGCAGATTTCGTCGCTAGCGGCGTGTCGGGATACAGGATGAGGAAGCCCTACCGCTTCTTCGCAATCTTAATCTTGTCTTGTTTCGCGCGTTTTTTGGTCGATTCTTCGGATCGTGTCAGGGCTTTGGCGATGGCTTTTAGGCCCATCCCTTTTTCCGCGAGGCGCTTGAGTTTTTGAACCTCGTCCGGAGTCCAAGCTTGTTTATGGCGTTCAAAACGCTCGGCCAAGTTAAGCTACCACTTTCTCACGCGCAGGCATAATATCGGCGACTTCGCTCATCTTCACGAGATGATCAAAACCGAGGATGGAGGTGATGTCCGTGCCGTTATCAGAGAGCGGCAGGCGCGCCCAGAACATCGCCAAATGCGAGCCATTGGGCGTATTGGGCCGCGTTACGCCGACATAGGGTTTACGCGTATCAATGACTTTATCGAGGACCCGGTGCCAATAGTCGACGCGGCACCCAATGGGCAGCTCATCTACATGACGGCCCTGAATTTCGCCCTCATACAGGTTCCAATATCCCGTTCCCGCAAGACGGTGGCGATAGCGGCGCTCTTGCCCATTTGCGCTCTCAACGCGTTCCATAATCGTTGTCATGGGGAGTTGTGTGTGGATGTCTTCGGGCAGTATATCGCTGCGCGCCGGGAAAGCGCCCGCCCGGCATTTACTGCGCCAATAGTCATAGAATTTCTGTTGTTGCGGCAGAATAATCTGATGCCGCAAAGCGTTCCCCGATAACATGTGCCCTCTTAGCCCCCGCTACTTTTCCCGTTTTAAAAACGGCCTTCCCAAAGGCCGCTTTCCTATAGGCAGGTATGGGGCGGGCAGACTCACCGCATCAACACTTCGTTAACCATATCTCTTAACCATAGTGCAAAAACAGGGGAATTTCCGAATCGGTTCCGATTCAATCCGGCTTCATGAAAGGCGATTAAGAAAACAGCACGTCAAAAATGCGGCTATACACGCTTAGCTTGTGGACTTTCCTAGGCCGGAGCGTTTGGCCAATGCAGATCGGCGGCGCGCATAATCGGGCGCGACCATCGGGTAATCGCGCGGCAAGCCCCATTTTTCGCGATAGGCTTCCGGCGTCAGATTATATTTCACACGCAAATGCCGTTTCAGGCTTTGGAATTCCAACCCGTCCTCGAGGCAGACCAGCGCGTCATCGCGCAGGCTCTCCTCTATCGGGACCGCAGGGGTTTGGCCGTGGGCCAAACTATCCTCGCCGCTGGCCGCCCGCAGCAGCGCCGCATGAACAATGCCGATCATCTCGGCCAGCTCCTCCCCAGACGCCTTATGCGCGCCCGCGTGAGAACTTACGATCTGCGCCGTGAGGGCGAGGATATCGTCAGGGCTATCCGGCAAAATATTCCAACATTAGAACGATAAATAAAAGCCCTGCCGTCAATATCGCGGCCAATCCTGACGGAGTGGCTTCGGACGCCGCCCCGGCCGGTGAGAACGTCTGATAAAGCCTGCGCCCTGTCGCGCCGATGACGTTTTTTCTAAAGCGGGTGGATTGCGCGGAGAGACGGTCCCACATGGCCGATCCCCATTTGGAGATATTCAGCCCGAGCTTGCGGTATGTCCAATCTAAATCGATGATTTCCGCCCGTCTTTCTGCGGGATAGAGTTTGAACCGTTTGAGGAGCGTAAAGGCGAAAATCGCCGCGAAGAGGAGCTGCAACTGGAACACCACATGATCCCATGTGTAGGGCTTATACGCATATTCCATCTCATAGGGCATGAGCGCGTAGAGGTTCTGATAACCGCCAAAGGGCCATGCCAGATAGAAGCAAAGAAACGCCGCAATCCCCATCGCCGCGAGCATATTCCACGGCGCTTCTTTCACGCGGCGACCACTGTCATGCGCGAAAAAGGTGAAATGCGGAACCTTAATTCCGGAATGTTCCATCACACCCGCAGAGGCGAAGAGCATCATCAGGAACGGCACCCAGAGATGCTCTTCCAGCGCGGCGGAGAGGATCATCGCTTTCGTCACAAAGGCGGCCAATAACGGGAAGGCCGCAATCGACCCGGCCCCGATGAGGCAGAACACCGTCGTGTAGGGCATGGAGCGGAACAGCCCGCCCAGCTCTGACGCTTTGGCTGTGCCCGTGCGGTACATCACTGCGCCGATGGACATAAACAGCAGCCCTTTAAAGATAACGTGGACAAAGACCTGACCGACGACACCGTTCAGCGCCAGCGATGTCCCGATGCCAATACCGCAGACCATAAAGCCCAACTGGTTATTCAGCGAGTAAGCCAAGACGCGGCGCAAGTCGTTTTCAACCACCGCAAAGAAAACCGGGAAGCATGTCATAATCGCGCCAATCCAAATCAGGATATCTTCGCCCGCATAACCGCGCGCGAGGGCGTAGACTGCGAATTTGGTGGTGAAGCTGGCGAGGATCACCGTGCCCGTGATGGAGGCTTTTGGATAGGCATCTTGCATCCACATATGCAGGCCCGGAAAGCCGACCTTGATGCCGATAGCGAGGAGCATGATCCAACCGCCGGGACTGTCGAGGCCGATCTCATTGAACATGAAATCACCGCCATTGGCATGGGCGAACATCACCGCACCTGCCAGCAACATGACGCCCGATAAAACATGGATCGCGAGATAGCGTACGCCCGCCGCATAGGCATGGTCGCCGCCTTTCCAGATGAGGAAGACGGAACTAATCGCCGTTAATTCCCACATGACAAACAGCGTAATCATATCGCCCGCGAGCACGCCCGCGATGGCCGCGCCCGTGTAAATGAGCGCAGAGCTGTCCGTCATGCGGCATTTTTCATGCAGGCCGTAAATGCCGTTAATCACGCCGGCAAGGCAGAATAAATACCCCCAGACAACGGATAGATTATCAATCCGCAGCGTTGTTAGCTCGACAGGGCCGAATGGGAACTCACCCCCGAAATGCGCGCCGGGGTTCAACCCGTTGAGTTGGAAAATTATAACACCTGCAAATATAGGCGCGGCAATAACAAAGGCTTTGCGCGCATGACCGATGGGCAGCAACGTACAGATAAGCCCCGCGAGAATAACCCAGAGACCGGGGTTTATTTCGGCGAGGAATGGGAGTTGCTCAATCATGATGCGCCTCCCCCGTAATCATCGGATCCGTCGACACCTCGGGATCAGGCAAACCGCCCTCCCCGTAATAATCTTCATCTCGGCCCAGAAACTTGAACAGCGTATTCGCGGAGAGCACAATCGTGCTGTAGGCGAGAAAGCCCCATATGGCCCAGCTGCCCGGGATATATTCCTCATAAGGCAGCGGATGTTTTTGCGGATGAAACCAGCCGAGGATGATGCAGATGATCATTCCGACCAGCGGGATCCAAATGAAATTTCGGCGGGTTTTGATGCTGCCTAAAAACAGGAAAGGCTTTGCAGCCGGATGGATGTCATCATGTGGCTTCGTCTCGGCATCTGCCTCTGGAAGTGTCTCTATTTCAACGCTCATTACAGGCCTCCTGCGGGCAGGATGGGTTGCAGGAAGTCAAGGATACTGCCTGCAAAGAAGAACAGCACGAGCGAGCCAATCGCCGTGATGACGGGCGGTATAATCACCCATCGATGTTTCTTTCTGACTTCCGCGATATGGGCGTCATCTTCCGGATTGGCGGGGGCTTTCATAAAGCCGCGCACGGCAATCGGGACGAGATAGATAATGTTCAAGATTGAGGACGCAATCAGCGCGACGATGAGAATGGCTTTGCCGCTGTCAACTGCCCCCATCATCAACATAAACTTTGGCCACGAGCCACCCAGCGGCGGAATCCCGATTATAGACAAGGCACCCACCAGAAACGCGCCAAACACCCACGGCATGGTGCGGCCCAACCCATCGAGCTGTGAGATATTCGTGCGGTGCGCAATCGTGTAAATCGCGCCCGCACACATGAAGAGCGTAATCTTACCCCAGGCATGCATGACAATTTGAAGGCCGCCGCCGAGTATCCCCATGCTCACCGCCAGCATCGCGCCGAGGGTGATGTAAGAGAGCTGCGAGACCGTGGAATAAGCCAGACGCGCTTTTAGATTATCTTGCCGCAGGGCGATGACAGAGGCGAGGACAATAGAAATCGCGGCTATCCAAGCGAGCCATGTCGAAGACGGCGTCGCCAATGTCAGGGCCGGACCAAAGGTGTATGTGATGACTTTCAGCATGGTGAACACGCCCGCCTTCACAACCGCCACAGCATGGAGAAGCGAGGACACAGGAGTCGGCGCGACCATCGCATTGGGTAGCCATGGATGGGTCGGCATAAGCGCCGCTTTGCCGATACCGAACGCAAAGAGGAACAGCAGGATGGATGTGGCGAAAAGCGATGTTCCCGGCGGGAAAATTCCGCCGATGACAAAATCGGTCGTGCCTGCGATAACATAGGTTCCGATAATGGCGGGCAGCAAAAGCGCCAGAGACGTGCCCATTAAAATCAGCGCATATATCGTCCCGCCGCGTTTGGCTTTCGCGTCGCCCTTATGCGTCACCAGCGGGAAGGTAGAAATCGTCAGGGCTTCGTAAAAGATAAATAAAGTTATGAGGTTGGCCGACGCCGCAATCCCCATAGAAGCGGCAATCGCAATCGCGACACAGGCAAAAAACCGCGTTTGGTTCTTCTCTTTATTGCCGCGCATATAGCCCAGCGTAAACAGGGAGTTCACGATCCAAAGCGAGGATGCAATCGCGGCAAAGGTCGCGCCGAGAGGCTCTAATTTTAGGGCAAAATTAAACCTACCTGCAAAACTGCCCAGACGAAGTTCCGGACGGCCACCCGACGCGACGTCGATGCAGAGATAAACAACCGTGGCCAGCAAGGCGAGACCTGCGACAAATGTCACGCCTTCGCGCACATTTTGGGACTTGCCAACCAGCGGGATAAGCACAGCCGCCAGCAGCGGGATAATCAGCAATAAAGCGAGCGCGATTTGCGGTGTCATTGCGAAATCCATTACCCCGCTCCCAATAAGAGCTCAGCCGCGCGTATCGCCATACCCACCATCGTATCGGACCAAATACCGACAAAGACGGACGCCAATGCCAAGGTCCACATGGGCAGCAGCATCGCAATTGGCGCTTCATTTCGCACAACGACCTCACCGTTTACAACAGGCGGGGATTGGAAATAGGCCACGAGCAAAAGGCGTCCAATATAGATAAGCGCCAATATCGACGTGACCATAATGACGGCGACCGCCCACCACCAACCCGAGTCTGCAGCCGCAAAAGTCAAATTCACTTTCGAGACAAATCCGGCGGTAAAAGGCACGCCAATTAGGGACAGGCCGGAGACTGTGAACGCGCCCATGGTCAGCGGCATGGTCTTGCCCAGGCCTCGGAAATCCTCCGTGCGGGTAATCCCAAAACGGTACCACATCGCGCCGATCGCCAAAAACAAGCCGCCCTTAATGATCGCGTGATTTAGCAAGTGAAGATATCCGGCGGCGACAGAGGCCGTTGTCGCAATCCCGATACCCAGCAACATATAGCCGACCTGCGCCACGGAAGAATAGGCGAGCATCCGCCGCACATCAGTCTGGAAGATGGCTTGCAGGGAGGCGAAAATCATCCCGACCACCCCTAACCCGACGAGAACAAACATCAGCACATCGGCGACATAGCTATAGCTGGGGTCAAAGACGAAGAAGGTGAAGCGCAGAAGTAGATACAGCGCGGCTTTCGTCGCGGTGGACGCGAGGAACGCGGCGACGGGTGTGGGCGAATAGGCATAAGCGCCGGGCAGCCAAGTATGCAGCGGGAACATGGCCAGCTTTAGTCCCAACCCGATCACGATAAAGCCAAAGGCGATTTTAGCGACGCGCGAGCCGCCGTCCAAATCGGCCAAAATCCGGGCCATATCTGCCATATTGAGCGTGCCGGTTTCCATATAAAGAAAGCCAACACCAATGACGAAGAAAGTCGCGCCAATAGAGCCTAGAATGAGATAATTATAGGCGGCGGAAAGCGCGCGCCGATCCCGCGCTGCGCCCATCGCCACCAAAACATAGGTCGAGATTGAAGACACTTCGAGGAAGACAAAAACGTTAAACGCATCGCCCGTCACCGTCATGCCCAACAGCCCCGCCGTACACAGCAAGAAAGCCGCGTAAAAAGGCGCGCGTTTATTAGGTTTAATTTCCGCGACAGTCGCCGGGAGCGCATAAATCACAGTGATCAAACTCATCAAAGCAATGAGGACGACGACAGGCGCATTTAACGCGTCAATGACAAGGGAAATCCCATGCGGCGGCGCCCATCCGCCCATTTTATAAATCGTCGTGCCGACTTCGGCGTTGTATAGCGCGATTGTGAAGGCCGTTACGGTCAGAATAGCCGTCACAATAAATGTGCTGGTCCAGGCCACGCGCTTATTCGGGAGGATGGCCGTAATTGCCGCCATAATCAACGGCAGCGCCATGAGAAAGGCCGGCCCGTGAGCCAGCAGCCAGTCCGGAACAAATTCAAGGAAAGACATCAGTCTGCCGTCCCTTCAAGATTGTAAATAAAGTCCGCCGCTTCGATCTCGTCTTCCTCAATCGTGCGGTAAACTTCGCGGATACGAACCGTCAACGCGAGACCAATGGAAAGCGTCGCAACGCCCACAACAATCGCTGTCAGGATGAGAACATGCGGAAGAGGATTAGAATAGAGCACATCGCTGCCCGGGCCCGGTAGAATATAGGACGCGCCCCCGGCAGCGGTTTGGATCGTGCCTTCCAGCAGAGCATGGCCGTCTTTATCTGCGCCATACCCTTTATCTTCGATCAAGATAGGCGGTTGTCCGCCGGAGACTTTGCCGATGGTGATATACAGCAAGAAAACGGAGGTTTGGAAAACTGACAGACCCGCGAGTTTTTTAATTAAATTCCGCGAAGCAAAAACGATATAGAGTCCCGTCATCATAAGAATGATCACGATGATATAATTATATTGTAAGAACAGGTCAGACATCTACCAATCCTCATCCGACGTTTCAGGTTGGCGAGAGCCAAAGGCGTAAAAAATCGCAATCATGACCGTCGTCACCGTGACTAAAACGCCAAGCTCGACCGCGAGAATCCCGTAATGCTGACCTGCGATGGAATCCGATGCGAGGTTAGAATAATTCAGAAACTCCCCGCCAAGGATCAGGTTCACGACCCCCGTGCCGCCGTAAAGGATAACGCCCAGCGTCATACCGTATCGGATAAGGCGCGGCGGGAAGGCTTTCTTGGCTTCAGCCAGACCGAAAATCAGCGCGTATAATATCACGGAGGCTGCGAGGATTACGCCCGCTTGGAATCCACCCCCGGGTCCGTAATCGCCGTGGAATTGCACGTAAAAGGCAAAAAGCGCGATAAGCGGAATGAGAAATTTCGCGATAACGCGCAGCAAGACATGCGGGTCGCGTCCAAATTCATCAACGCCAAGTTTTTCTTCAGGATTGCTCATGTCTCGCCCTCCGCTTTTTGGTCCGGCGTGCGGATATCTTCGACATTGGCGGCGGACGGCGCCGTGCGGTCATTGATGACTTGGCCATTTGGCTTGGCTTCCCAACGTCCTGCATTTCCGTTCAGGCCGAGTAGTAATAATACACCCAAACCGGCAGAGAAAATCACGACAACTTCGCCAAATGTATCATAGCCCCGATAGCTGGCGAGGACAGCGGTGACGACGTTTGGAATTTGGATTTCTTCCGCTGTTTTGCCAATGAAATCCATGCCGACATAGGCGTTAGCGGGCGAGTTCACATCGCCAAATGCGGGCATGTCGCCAACAGCATAAAGCATGGCGGCCCCGGCGAGAACCACGACCATTAACGCGCCAAATTGCCTGCGCATCGGCACAGGTGTTGATTTTCGATCCGCCAGCAACATGGCCGACAACATCAGAACCGTCGACACCCCGGCCCCAACCGCGGCCTCGGTAAAGGCAACATCAACGGCATCTAATGTAACAAACCAGACAGCACATACGAGTGAATAAACGCCCTGCAACATGACAATGGCAAAGAGCGAGCGCATCCGCACAATGGCAAAGGCCACCACGACCAAAAGCGCCATCAGGCAAATATCCAGGAGCAAAACCGGAACCGCGAAGGCTGGCTCTGCCGCGGCGGCGGCGATGAGGTTCACGGCGCGTCCTCCTCAATCTCAGGCGCGCGGTAAGGCCCTAAAAGCGGCTTTAATCCCGCGCGGTATGCGGCATGGGCGACGGCATGGGTCGCCGTTGGAGATGTGATGAGCAGGAAAAACGCAACCAATAATAATTTGAGCACCATCTGCCAATTATCCGCTTGGAAGATCAAGGCGAGCAGGATGAGTTCTGCGCCCAAAGTATCCGTCATACCTGCCGCGTGAAGCCGCGTGTAAAAATCAGGCAAACGCAAAACACCGATGGTTCCGGCGAGCACAAAGAACAGGCCTGCGCTCATAGAGACCAGCGTGCCTATTGTGGAAATAATACCCCACCAATCAATATTATGGGCGGCTTCGGCGGCCTGGGCGGCATCAGCAGCAGCGGCGAAAATCAAACTCACGATCCGCCTCCCCGCTGCGTCTCATCGCTGCGCATTAAACCCACATCCAAGGCGCGGTAATTGAAAAATTTGAGAACGGCGATCGTCGCGATGAAATTCATCAGCGCATAAAGTAGCGCTATATCAATGCCGTCAGGTCGGCCGATGATGAAACAAAAGACGCAAAGAAACAAAACGGTTTTCGTCCCGAAACTATTCACGGCCAGCAAACGATCATAAAGCGTCGGCCCGCCAATGAGGCGCGCCAGCATTAACGCCATGGAGACGATGATGAGAATGGCAGAGCCCAACATGAAATATCCCATAAACGGGCTCATGACGTCTCTCCCGAAATCCGGTCGCCCTTGCGGGGCACATC
>Ga0209187_1002307_pt1 | contig 18542 bp, 15 predicted proteins | sample BantaG_FD_187430 | JGI IMG/M metagenome (GOLD analysis project Ga0209187, IMG submission 187430) | Marine algal microbial communities from Bantry Bay, Ireland - BantryBay_4 metaG (SPAdes) (version 2) | ecosystem: Host-associated > Algae > Red algae > Unclassified | place: Bantry Bay, Ireland...
TATGTAACAAATACCCCCACAAGCCCTGTAAGGGCGAAACACTTCATCTAAAATAATACCTAAAAGACATTGTAAATAATTTTTCAAGATGCTCTCTAATTGGAAAATAATCTACCTTACAATATTCGGATAATCAAATAAACAATTAAGCAGAGCCTAGCACGTAAACAATTAAACACTAGTAGAATCAAATGACTAAAAGTGAATCTATTTTTGAAGCAGAACTTATAGATAGCGGCAGATATAAGAAGTTGAAAAATGTAAGATATACCCTTTATAGCATACTCGTTATTTGCTTTATATTTCAATATGCATGGAATGCTAATAATCAAAGCCTTATAGAATTTTTGGGGGTTTCTATAGTACCCTTTTGGGGATTTATTTTAATACTTATCTCGGCATCTATAGTTCTCTATTTTTATTCTAATAATATTAGGAGATTTGGTAAAATATCCTTTCAGATGGATAAAATTGAAATTCAATCAGAGAATGAAAACAAAACACATTTTTTAAAAAACATCAGTAATCTAGAAGTAGAAAGAGGGGCCGATTTTCATCACTCTAAAACCGAAGACGGTCATACCGAGACATTTGATAACTGGATAATTTTTAACGAAGGTGGAAACAAGTACGAATACGAATTCGAAATTAATTCGAGTTCCCAAAATAACAATTTTGAAAAAATGCTACAGGTATTAAAAAGAGAGCGGGTGAAATATTCCTTCACTTCAATATAAAACTGGCTTTAGGATACCTCTAGGCTAAAATACTAACAAGCATTGAAATAATAAATTGAAAGCTCTTTTCGCCAACTGAATAAACGAGTTAACGAGACTGTTGGCTAAATGCCAATAACAAATAGCCAATAGTTTATTAACGAATAAACGTATTAGCAGATAAACAAAGCAGAAGCAGAGTCAACCAATTAAACAAAACAGAGCTGGTGCTTCAGCCAATACCCTTGCGCCATCAAAAAAATTGCGCCCTGGTATGAACAGGACGCATCTACAAAATTGAATTAACCATTTAATTCGTTCTATCTTTTATTTGCTATTTACTCGTTAACAAATTATTTTCAACATACTTGGATAAGATTGGAAGTAAATCCTCCTTTTCTTTGAACCCCTTCAAGACTTGTTTATTTGATAATTCTTGATCTAGCAAAACTAATGAGGGGTAGGCTGGACGGTTACCTAAAAATGCTACTACAATTGTGTTAATACCTCTCTTTCCATTTGAGACATATTTATACGCATTTCCTTTGAAAGAAATTTCTTCTTTCTGCTCTGCATTTAACTTTACTGGATAGAAATTCTGGTTGATGCACTTAATTACATCTGCATCTCCAAAGGTCATTTGATCCATCATTTTGCATGGTTTACACCAGTCCGTATATACATCAATCAAAATCGGTTTTGCTTCATTCTGAATCATTTCTTCAGCCTGCTCTAGACTTAGCCATTCTATCTGATCTGATGGAACATAGTCTGCTTTCTGACTAGCTAATTTTGAAATAAATAAGAAACTGAGGGCAATTAACCCGCTTACTAATAGGATACTTTTTTTCATAAGAGAATCTTTTTTAAAGGATGACTTCTAACTCCATCCGGCGATTTGAAAATTTTTAATTACAATTCAAATAACGGGGCAATTAGCCTGTAATTCCAGCATTGATGGGTGTGAAAAGGACGGAAAACGGGGTGGAAAAAGGGACTACAACCCCCTTTTATTAGCGAATAAGTTGAAAACTGATAGAAAATTATTTAATAATGGAAAGTGGAAGGCTAGTTTATTACCCGTATTCTGTTTTAAAGCAATTCCGACCTGCTGCTTACTTCCAGCTTAGAATATATTTTGTTGATATGGGACTTTACAGTACTGACTTCTACAAACAGAGCGGAGGCAATTTCCTTATTGGATTTACCCTCTTTAATATGGGACAAGATTTCTTTCTCCTTTTTAGTAAGTTTATCAGTCAATGGTGGAATTGACAATTCTTCTTGCTCACCAGCTTTTTGATGCTGCTTCGATGCTGCACTTCGCCAAAGCCAAAACAAAAATGCAGACAAAGCCATGAATCCAAAACTCAAATACTTCCAAAAGCCAAACTGTACTTGATCATTATCTCCTAGATAGTAATTGACCTTCCGATTGAAATTGGGCGTATAGCTAGACTTAGGTAAATCTCGATTGATTCGATCCCGAAATTGAACATAGTAGTCTGAATTATTTTCAAAGAAATTATCGAAATCCATGTTGTTGACAGCAGATAAGGCGACTAAAGTATTGCTGCAGGTATCCGCAAAGCTTTTCAAATCTGAGTGCAACTTCTCTTCCGAAAATCTAAGCTCTGTAGGAAACTGTATTTTATAAAAATAAAAACTGGGAAATACGATGGTGGATAAAGCTTGCATCAATTGATTCTCCTTCCCTCCTATTATTTTGAAATCACCAAACGGAGCAATGGAATTTTCATCCGCTACAACTTCTACTTGGGTTGAATTATTGAGAATGAGGTGGACAAAATTTCGATCATCATCACCTACATAGATACAGGCATCAAAATCCGTATTGTCCGTTTTCATCACATACAGCCGGTAGAATAATTTTTCATTAGGAAGATTTTCTCCTGCCATCACAAAACGCCCCTCTGCATCTACCTCTGCTGTATTGATGATCATCTTCGCACTAGTACGATAATAATCATTCAAGTCATGGATGGCGGCAAGAAATACTTTGGGCTGCCATCCTTCTCCTAGGTTCACCTTACCGCGCACTTCATACTTTGCCTCCAATACATTGGAAGTGAAGAATAAAACAAAGCATAGAATACAATAGCGCATGATAATCAAATGTAGCAAAGTGTACATTAGAAATCCAGTCAAAGGGAGTTAAAAGTTATTTTTAATAGATAAATAATATTGTCTTTTGATTGCTAATACCTAGTACCTAACGCCTAGAACCTTTCTACTCACTTCGTATAATCCACTGGCTCCGACTCTGATATAACGAAAGGTATCACTTTTCTTACTTCCGCGATCTGCTCATCTTCCAATCCCTTGAAAGATTTCTGATACATGGCTTGGGCTTGTTCTTCCCATAGTGAATTGTAGGCTGCCTTCAGTTCATTGTATACATGAATATAATCTTTGTAGCTAGTCGCTCGATCATGCTGCAAGGAGATAACCGCATTTTTTGGTTTAGTAGGTAGATCTTTTGATTGCTCTGGGTTGCTAATAAAATGGATGGTAGTCGTTTTGAGGTCTTCTAGTTTAGCTTCTTCACCTTCAACCAAGAGTTCATTGTCGGCATTTATTTTTACGCTCAATACATTTTTTTCTGACAGTGGTGTTGGTGGTGTCGTTTCAAAGGGAGGCAATTTTACACTTATTCCTTTTTCAGTGGCAATCGTGGTCGTCACTAAAAAGAAAATCAATAATAAGAATGCGATATCCGCCATGGAGCCTGCATTGACTTCGTTTTTTAGTCTGTTTCTTTTTTTCATAACCCGCTTTTACATGAAGATGCAAAAATGAATACTAACTGGTGGGTAAGGAAATTAATTGATAGTTGATAGCACTGTTCTTGCATGTTCCTTTAAACATATAAGATCATTTAAGAAGATTTCATATAAGGCATATAAGAGTCATTGCTGATAAATTTAAGACTATAGAAATACCCTAACTTATCCAGATCAAATCCCGGAGGGATGTAATTATTATAGCATAACCAAATGGTAGAAAACAAAACCCCGGATGGGGTGACATTATTCAAGCACTATGAGCTCAAGCGTTCACTAATCTAACGCTGGCGAAACCACCTAAGACCTAAGCATTTCGTACTTGCTCTAGGTACCTAAGAAAAATAAATATATCCTAAACTGTAAAAATAAGTCCCTTTCTTGGACAAGCGATAGTAAGGGCTGACTCGATAGAGGCAGGTCCCGAGTGAGCGATAGCGAAACCGAGGGACGGGAGCGACAGCGTACACCTGCATAGCGCGGTGCTGACACCTTCGTCAGCATGGCCCCAAAAAATAATTATGAATTATGAATGGTGAATTATGAATTCAACTCTAGCGTGTACCTTATAGATTCAGAAACATAGATCCAAAAGCAAGTAACATCTACTAGTACCTAGCGCCTAGTACCTAAGACCTCTCTTACAATTTCTCCAACAAAAACGCAGTCATCTCCTTGTACAAATGCAGACGCGTCAAGCCACCATAAATACTATGATTTCTGTTTGGGTAATATAGAGAATCAAAATGCTTGTCTTGCGCTACCAGAGCCGCGACCATCTCCGCTGAATTTTGAAAATGGACATTGTCATCCGCCATACCATGAACGAGTAAATAATTACCTTCAATAAGATTCGCAAAATTAATCGGTGAATTTTGCTCGTAGCCATCTTTATTCTCCCTGTGCGTTCGCATGTACCGTTCTGTGTAAATGCTATCGTACCACTTCCAATTGGTAACGGGTGCCACAGCGATGGCAGTTTTAAAAACATCCGCCCCTTTACTCAAACAAAGGGAAGACATATAGCCGCCATAGCTCCAACCAAAAATACCGATACGATCGGCATCCACATAAGACTGTTTTGCAAGATACTCCGCCGCTTCGATCTGGTCCATCGTCTCATATTTACCGAGCTGCAGGTACGTCATCTTTTTGAACTCCTCGCCTCTAGCTCCAGTACCACGGTTGTCCACACTCACTACTATGTAGCCCTGCTGAGCCAGCATCTGAAACCACCAATAGTTTTGAGAACCCCACTGATCTTTTACCGTTTGGGAACCTGGACCTCCATATACATACATCAAGACAGGATACTTCTTGTTGGGATCAAAATTGTTGGGTTTGATCATATAGCCATGTAGCTGAACATCTTCGCTAGTATTAAAATCAAAGAAATCAACTGCCTGTGTTTTATTTTTTTGCTGTACCACCGCCATAGCCTTATTATCTTCGATCACACGAACCGCGTTTTGATTGCGATCATACACCGTATAGGTAGGAGCTACACCTGCAGAAGAATACGTATTTACAAAATAGTCAAAAGTGCTACTGAATTGTGCTGCATTCCAGCCCATTTCTTTTGAGATCTCTGTTTCATTTTTACCCTTCAAATTTACACTATACAATTCTCGCTGAGTAGGGTGTGCTTTTGCAGCCTGGTAATATACCTGCCCTTTCTTTTCATCCACACCATAAAAACTCGTCACTTCATAATCTCCCTTCGTCAATTGCTTTTCCATTTTACCATCCATGTTGTAGAGGTAAATATGATTGAAGCCATCTTGCTCACTCGTCCAAACGAACTGACGTCCGCCTTCTAGAAAAGTTAAGTTGTCGGTGATATCGATATAGTACTTATTCTTTTCTTTGAGCAAGCTAGAAGCTGCTCCAGTTTCCGCATTCACTAAAGTTAACTCCAATTCATTTTGGTGTCTATTCATTTTAGTGACACAAAGCTTCGTGGGATCTTGTGTCCAAGTGATGCGGGGAATATATTCATAATCGCTACCCAATTGTGCCTTGACCGTTTTCTTATTATCTAGATTATAAATATGGATACTCACCTTCGCATTATCCTCTCCAACTTTTGGATACTTGAAGGTGACATACTCAGGGTACTCCTCATTTCGATAGTTGGTCATCGTAAATTCTTTGACCTCGCTTTCATCAAATCTATAAAAAGCAATACTCTTCCCATTTGGCGCCCAAAAGAAAGCTTTGGCAAAAGAAAATTCCTCCTCATATACCCAATCCGCACCGCCATTGATGATGTGATTGTATTTACCATCATTCGTGACCTGTGTCAATTCCTGAGTTTGAAGATCTTTGATATATAGATTATTATCAAACACGAAAGCGACCTTGTTCGATTGCGCATTGAAAGTCGCGTACATTTGCTTCCCCTTTTCAAAAAGCGGCACCAATGTGTTTTTAGCTTTATCAAAAATAAAATAATTCGACTTAGAAGAGCGACGATAGATCGCCTGAGTACCCGTAGAGATCAGCATCATACTCTCATCCGCATTGAATGAATAGTCATCAAATTCACCATCGAACATTCGGTCTGTCTTATAAGCAGATCCTATAAAAAGATCTTTGGTAGGCTTCCCCGTAGTGAGGTCATATTGCTTGACGGTACTGTCCTCTAGTCTTGTATAATGCTTCCCATCTTTCTGAAAGTTGAAGCCCGGCACTCGGTTGGCAGTGTATGCATAATTTTTCCACAGATTCTCAAGGGTGATGGATTCTTGAGCTTGAAGGCTGAATCCGACGAATAGAAAAAAGAACGGTAAAGCGTATTTTGACATGAATTTCTTATTTATTTGAACTCTAAAATAAAGCATTTTTTCTTGAGAGTAGGTTAAGAAAATCAAAATTTCCGATTTTAAGTCAATAGCTACTTTTAACTGCTTATTTACTATCATTGCACTGCCGCAACAATGCCCACATAATGTGCGTTTGAAAAGGGATACAAATAGGTTTAGATCGCTAATTAGACAAGAATTACAATAAATTATGGCTGAAATAATAGACAACGGAGACGTAAAAGCAGTAGATCAGATGGCTCAGTCCTACCATGATCTTTCCGACGAGATCGGTAAGGTGATCGTAGGTCAAAAGGATGTAGTGCGTATGGTCATCACTTCATTATTCAGCAATGGACACAGTCTTTTGGTGGGGGTACCAGGATTAGCAAAAACTTTATTGATCAGCACCATTGCTGAAGTGCTTGACCTAGAATTTAAGCGTATCCAGTTTACACCAGATTTGATGCCCTCAGATATCTCGGGTACTGAGATTTTGGGAGAGGATAGAAAATTCCAATTCAACAAAGGACCTCTGTTTTCCAATATCGTTTTAGCGGATGAGATCAATCGTACACCACCTAAGACACAGGCAGCCTTGTTGGAGGCGATGCAGGAGCGCTCAGTCACTATATCTGGTGTGCGCCATATTTTGCCAGCACCATTTTTCGTATTGGCTACCCAAAACCCGATTGAGCAAGAAGGTACATACCCATTACCTGAGGCACAGTTAGATAGATTCATGTTCAACATTCCATTAGATTATCCCTCTTTTGAAGAGGAGATTCAAGTGGTCAAAAATACTACTGCCAACATCACACACCAGCTCAAAAACATCGTGAGTGGAGAGCAGATTTTAGCTTACCAAAAGTTAGTGCGCAAGATTCCTATTTCAGAAAATGTATTGGAGTATTGTGTGAAACTAGCTACGCAGACCAGACCAGGGACTAAGCGTGCACCAGCTATGGTCAATGACTATATCTCATGGGGTGCAGGGCCGAGAGCCTCACAGTATTTAGTGCTAGGTGCAAAGTGCAACGCCGCAATCAATGGCAAATATTCTCCAGATATAGAAGATGTTCAAGCGATCGCTAAATATGTCCTAAGACACCGTATCGTTCGTAACTATAAAGCTGAAGCTGAGGGAATTACAGAAGAAAAAGTGATAGAAAGCCTTTTTTAGTGAATTTTCGCTATTGAATGGAACTCTTTTTACAATAATATTGTGTTTTATTTCAGATAACAGCCTTTTCTTGTTATTTTTCCCCTTCTGTACTTTTTTAATAAAAATCAAATATTATGAACGCGCTAAAGATTCTTTTAGGTAGTGCTTTTTTTATTGGTATTATGTTGTTTTTAATAGGCATGTTTGTCGCACCAAAGCACTTCAATATCACTAGAACTACCACTATTGATACCCCTGCTGAAACTATTTATCCTTACGTTTCTTCGCTAGAGGCAATGGACAAGTGGTCACCATGGGCTGAGATGGATCCTAATATGACAAACACTTTTGACGGTACTTCTGGTGCAGTTGGCTCAGTCAATAAGTGGGATTCTACTGTAGAGGATGTTGGCGCTGGTAGCCAAACGATCACCAGTATCGAACCTAACAAATTGGTTCAAATGCGTTTGGATTTAAAGCGGCCTTACGAAAGAACTAATACAGCAGCTGTAAGACTGAAGCCAAATGTTAAAAATACAGAGACCAAAGTTACTTGGAGTGTAAGAGGAGAGTACACTTTTATGGAGGGTTTGTTCATGATGTTTCAAGATTTGGAGGCTGAGCTTGGACCCAAGCTTGAAGAAGGCTTAGCAAGTCTTAAAACTCAAGTTGAGCAAGACAATACCATCATGAGTAGCAAGGACAAGATGCCAGCTAATGCAAACTAATTTCAATATACTTCTATAAATATTTAAAGAGGTTGGCTTACGGTCAACCTCTTTTTTTTGTGCATTATGACTTTTGCTTTGGGAGTGCCACCGACTCCGCAAAATGCCATACGCCATTCCAACCCACATTTGCTACCTCGCTGTCGGGCTCTTTGCATGGGTACGCTTTGCTCCCGTCCCGATGCCTGCCCGACTGGCTAGGCAGGAAAAAATCGGGACCAACTCCTACCGTCGTCGCCATTCCTATCCCTCACTCAAAATCCGCCCCCACTACACACACCAAAAGCAAGTCAACATACATCTTAATAATAGAGATGAAAAACTTACTTTTACATTAAAAACCAATGCATTTTTCCAATGTTATTGTTATAAACCCAGCATCATGGCTAAGTATATATTCTTTGTTTTCATAGGATTCTATGCACTTTCGAGCTGCACATCAGACAGTATGGCTACCTTAGCGCCTCTACCCCTATCTGTAGGAAACCCCAATGAAATACGAATCGTTTGCGATCAAGACAATTGGGACGGCCCACTAGGGGATAGTATCCGCTATACTTTCCAAGCTCCTTTCCTCATATTACCTAATCCAGAGCCAATGTTTGATCTCAAGCACTTTACAGCTGAGGAGATTATCAATAATGAGCTTAGAAGAAACCTACGTACTTATGTATTGATCGCAGACCTATCAGATACAGAATCAGCTACGACCAATCTCATAAAGCAAGATCTCAATGGTGAAAAACTTAGAAGAGCTCAAGAAGATTCAGATTACAATACTATGATCGGCAAAGACAAATGGGCAAAAGGACAAATGCTAGTTTATTTATTTGGAAACAACCAAGATGCCTTGTTCAAAAACATGAGAGAAAAGTTTCCAACCATCGCTCGCAGAATCAATGACTTCGATCAAAATCTAATACAAAAATCTGCCTATGTATATGGAGAAAGTAATCTACTCAACAACAAAGTGAAAGAATTGATGGGAATAGATATGCACATCCCTAGCGATTATAATTTGGCTTTAGAGAAAAGTCAACCTTCTATATTAACCCAAGGGAAGCAAATCACAGAAGACGCTGTCCCTGGAGTAGATTTTCTTTGGATGAAAAGGCAGACAGATAAAGAGTTATCTAACATTGTAGTTTATAGCATACCCTATACTAGTAAGGATCAGTTCAAAAAACAACAGATAATAAACCTGATCAATAAGGTAGGAAAAGAGTATATCTCTTCTACTATCGAAGACTCTTACTTGATCGTCAATGATATAGACCTGCCTGTATTCACGACTGATCTAAAGATCAATGGTAGATACGCAATCGAAGCACGTGGCGTCTGGGAAATGGAAAACGATTTTATGGGCGGTCCATTTATCAGCTACCTGATTCACAATGAAAAAGAAGGAAAGCTGGTATTGCTCAATGGGTTTGTATATGCCCCATCACAAGACAAGCGAAATTATATGCAAGAGATCGCTACCGTTCTCAAGAATACGGAATTCCAGTAGAGTTAATTTTGACGCTGGTTAATAAAATTCAAAATTAATACAGCCTAACCCTGATGGAGTTAAACATATTAGTAGAGGGTGACAACCGTGTGCAAAGGATAACTGCTACCAGAAATAATGTTCGAGAACAATAAAATTACTCTTCTTCAGAAGTCGCTTTTTCCTTTTTGGATGCCTCTTCCTTTTTTGGTGGTTCTTCCTTTTTTGGTGGTTCAGCGGTAAGCAGACCAGTTGTGTCTAGTTGGTTATACCATTTAATCACCTTCTTGATGTGACTAACGTGCACCTTGTCTTGATCAAAATTTGGAAGAATTTTTTCGAAATATGTTTTCAGAACCTCTGCAGAAGATTTTGCTGCAGGTACAGGATTCTTTGCTTTTTGATCAAGCATAGATTGAAATACCTTTTCAATTTGTTCAGAGTCATTATCATCTGTAAAAATAGCTATAGTCTCCATCGGCGAAAACTGATGTTTTCTGGAAGAGCAAAATCTTGTCTTGCCTGATTCCAAATCCGCTACTATCAATCCATTATCTCTGTTGGCAACGATCTTGTGCAATCCAGGAAGACCTGAAACTGCAACTAACTTTTCTATATTCATAAAGCTTTCAATCTATTTAGAAGCACTAAGATAGGAGCAATTAGCTAATATTCTACCAATAATCGTAGATAAAAAGAATTACTGTTACGCTTAGTAAGCAGCTAAATCTGCCAATTTCTTTTTGAATCGATCCTTTGGTAAATAATTTTGCTCTAATCTGGCATCGAAGGGTACTGGCGTATTTAGACTAGCGCATCTCACCACAGGCGCATCCAAGCTTTGAAAATAATGCTCACTAATATAAGCGGCGATATCCCCTCCTATACCACCTTGCATGATATCTTCGTGTAAGACAATCACTTTACCTGTTCGTAATACAGTAGTTCCAACAGCATCCCAGTCAAGTGGACTCAAAGTTCTAAGATCCAATATTTCAGCGTCTAATTGTAATTCTTCCGTTATCTCTTTAGCCCAATGTACGCCCATGCCATAGGTAATAATACTCACCTCTTCGCCAGTTCTCACCACATTGGCTTTACCTATTGCAACCGTGTAATATCCGTCAGGTATCTCTTCACTGAGGCTACGATACATAGCTTTATGCTCAAAAAACAATACCGGATTTGGATCTTCAAAAGCAGCTAACAGCAAACCTTTAGCATCATAGCATGAAGATGGATATACTACTTTCAGACCTGGTGTATGGGTGAACCATGCCTCATTGGTCTGCGAATGATATGGCCCAGCGGCAACACCTCCACCTGCAGGCATACGTATCACTACGTCTGCATTTTGCCCCCATCGATAATGTAGTTTAGCATGATTGTTCACGATCTGATTAAATCCGCAAGTCACAAAATCCGCAAATTGCATCTCAACCATAGATTTCACCCCTTTGATACTTAGACCAAGTGAGATTCCTAATATGGCACTTTCGCACAGCGGTGTATTTCTAACCCTACCCTGTCCATATTTTTCTAAAAATCCGTCTGTGATTTTGAAAACGCCTCCGTAGTCAGCAATATCTTGACCCATCAAAACCAGCTCCTCATGGTAGTCCATAGCTAATCGTAATCCGTCAGAAATAGCATCTATAAATCTCTTTTCCGTGCTAGCTCCTTGTTTAGATATTGTATCTACAGATTTATGCGGTGCAAAAATATCCTTGAGTTCATAATTCGTCTCTACACTTACTTTAGGCTGAGCATCAGCAATTTCTAAAGCTTTATTTATCTCCTCTTTTATCTCAACTCTATATGTTTCAATCTTGCTCTCAGTGAGGACTCCTTCTTCTAGTAGATAAGATTGGAAATTTTCTAATGGATCTTTCTCGGCCCATTCCTCCATGAGTTCCATAGGGACATACTTAGTACCTGAAGCTTCCTCGTGCCCCCGCATTCTAAAGGTATTGCATTCTACAAGTATAGGCTCAGGATTTTGTCTGATCTCTGTAGCTAACTTAGAAATCGTTTGATATACTTCTAGAATATTATTTCCATCTATAGTCAAAGACTTCATGCCATAACCGATTCCTCGATCTGAGAGCTTTTCACAACGATATTGCTCACTCACTGGAGTAGATAATCCGTAACCATTATTTTCTATGACAAATATCACAGGCAGCTGCCACACGGAAGCCACGTTTAAGGCTTCGTGAAATTCACCCTGACTAGTTCCTCCTTCACCAGTAAATACGAGTGAGCAATTTTCTTCTTCTCTAAGTTTGTGTGCAAGAGCTACTCCACTGGAAAGAGATAACTGAGGTCCTAGATGAGAGATCATCCCAACTACATTATAGTCCATAGTCCCAAAGTGAAATGATCGATCGCGACCTTTGGTAAAACCCATCATCTTACCTTGCCATTGGCAAAATAGATTTTCTAATGGCACCTGGCGAGTTGTGAACACACCTAAATTTCTATGCATAGGAAAGATGACCTCTTCATTATGCATGGCTGAGGTACATCCCACCGATATGGCCTCTTGTCCAATGCCCGAAAACCATTTCGATATTTTTCCTTGCCTTAGTCTTATCAACATCTTCTCCTCGACCAAACGTGGTTTCAAAAGACCTAGATATAAAGACAAAAGCTGTTGATCACTGAGTAGTGATCTATTATACTGCATTTTGCTGGCAACTTTCATGGATATTTATTCTGTATAGTTACTATTATCCCACTATGTTACGTAAAAGTAATGCAGGTTGGTACTAATAGTTAGTAAGAAAATTATTTGATATAAACTGTGTCAGAAACCCTACAAAATATCCAAGATAAACCTGAAATGGCTCATGTGCCTTGAGCAATAATCTGGAGGTGCCTACTATACCCGTAAATAAGATCACAATCATCAACAGGGTTCTCATAGATAGGCTGACGACGCCCAGGCTACCCATATCAAATAACAATTGATCAAACTCAAGTTGCTGCATAGCTAAGATCACTATAGCTAAAAAGCCAGCAATCGCCACAGCATGGATGCTAATTTTGGTAAAGAGGTTAATCAAAAAGCAAAGCCAAAGTCCTATCGTTGCGCCGAGTATGAATACGGTTAAGATATGTGGACTATGGTTAGGTGTCTTTATTAAAAACACTGCTAATCCTATGTAGAAAATCCCAGTAACAATAAATGGAATAATGCGGTCTTCTCTTTCTTCCAATTCTATAGACTTTACAAAGTCCAACTGCCTTAACATCAATAAAGAGAAAGTCGGTAGCATAAAAGTGGAAAGAAATACTTGTAGTAAGATGATCGGATTTCCCCAAATAGAATTTACTCCAAACATGAACGGGTTTATCGCCAGCAAAGTAACCAGCACATAACTCGGAATGATCAATGGATGAAATAATACAGATATGATGTATGCGAATGTCCTTGTCATTTCCAGGTCGTATAATTTATTTTTTTTGAGTTGAAATAATTTCGTCACTCAACATAGAAGCAACCTCATCGATGTAGACCTCTACTCTTCTATTTGCAGCACGAAGTTCATCCGTAGAGTTATCATTGGTTGGATTCGTACCACCATATCCAGCAGTTGCCAACCTTACAGGCTTGATTCGTTTCTTATAGACCAAGTACTCTTTTATAGCTTGAGCTCTTTCTTCGGATAAGTGAATAAGTTCATCTTCTTTTCCTTGGTTATCTGTATGTCCTTCTATGATGATGTACATATTTTTATTTTTCTTTAAGAACAGGGCTAATTCATCAATTGCATCATAAGATTTAGGTAGGATGACAGCCTTTGATTGTTTAAAGTAGATCGGCTTTAGGCTTATTTTAGTGCCTTTTTCCATGGGCTCTAGACTAAGATTCAAGGTATAATCTTTGAGATAAATATAATCTTTATTGAAGGAGATGGATGCTTTTTTGCTGATATGCCCATCCTTAATTGCTTTGATATCATAACTATTACCTTTGACGATCTCAAGACTATAAAATCCATCTTTAGATAACTGCACTTCCTCATAGCGATCTGTATCTGCATAAGCTTTCATGATTTTTACATCTTCTATAAGGTCTTCATTTTTAGGATTCATGACTTGCCCTTTCACCGTTACGGTTTCCTTTAGAGGATCTACCAATCTTGCTCTGAATATGTCGCTACTCCCATCTCGCTTAGAAGTAAAATATAAGAAACCAGAAGTGATATCAAAAAACGGTTGGCTCTCATCAGATTCAGAATTTATCGGAGATTGTAAAAGTTTGGGCTCTGACCAATTCGTCCAAGAACTATTGATGCGTTTTGAAAGATAAATATCATTTCCTCCCATACCACCTGGACGATTTGAGCTAAAATATAAGGTACTCTTATCGATGGTAAGATATGGTGTAGTTTCTCTATATGAAGTATTGATATCTGGTCCAAGGTTTATGGGTTCGCTCCATGAAAAATCTCCTGTGCGAGTACTCATATACAAATCATTATTTCCACTTCCGTCATTTCGTTGAAGTGTCATAATGATTACATTGCCATCCGTACTCATAGTCAAACCCACATCAGTACCTTCATTACTATAGTTAGAGATAAACATTGGATACGGAAATGACCAGTTGTTTCCGAATTCCTTGTAGACCATCGAGTAACCCTTGCCCATACCGCCGTCAAGGTTAAATTGATTGATTACAACCATGGCTTTGTCGTCCGGAGTGATAGCACAAACACTATTTGGTAAAGCATTATTGAGTGGATACCCAGGATGAGATACGGTATGAAAATTCTCATTAAATCCATGCGCTATCCAAATATCCTGATTAAAAGCTGATTTCTCAGGATTCCCTACATCATAGCCCGCTATAGTCGAAAAAATGCTTTTAAGGCGCTTTTTATAGGCCCGATTAGACAAAGACTTAGAAAGGTCTTGGCTATTATCGATAAGGGTGCGCTCATAGCTCGGATATCCATTTCTGGTAAAAGTCATCGTAGTACCATCACTATTCAAGACTGGGGTAATCTCATCATAGTTATCACTATTAATCTTATTATTCAATTTTTCAACCACATACTCAATTTGGCAATAACCATCAGGTAGATTGAAAAAAAGGATAAAAAACAAGAAATAAAAGACTCTTCTGCTCATCGATTCTAATAGTGGTATTAGTGTAACTATATCCTTAACTTTTGATAAGTACAAAAATACGAACCTTTTTTTATGAACACAATGTATTACATACATATTACCATTTGTGGCTTAATTTGGTATAAATGATTTTAGAACTCTATAATCATACATTATTCCCAAAAAAGTTTCCTATTTTATTCTTTTGATGAAACTAACGATATCGTACCTAAGATGAGCATTCTGGCTTTATTTTTGTATTGATTGGCTGATAAAATGTCCTTAAAAACCAAATTATTATAATTATTATTCATTTTGACAAAACTTTGTTTTATGAACGAGATTGATTTCAACAAATTAAACGGCCTTTTATCAAAACTTGAAAATGCAACTGACAAAGCTGCAAAAGAAGATGGATGCTTCAGAAAGTATCATACTGGCTCTATAAACTCTATAAAAGCCATGCGTGCAAACCTAAAAGTGATCGAACACGGTCTCCGAACTGCTAATATTTCTGATGAAAGACAAGCTAGAAAGGATCAAGAGGCTAAGCAAGTGCATCAAGCTAGACAGGCAGAAGTCTAATCTCAATATATCTTTTACGCTAATTCTTCATCTGCTGTATGTATTGCAGATGCCTTTTCTTTTATTGACAATAAATCAAACTTTACTAATAATCCAGCAGCGAAAAAAAACATCGCTCCGATTTTGTCTGCTTCTACCATGTCGTTGATCACTAGTAGTGAATAGATGATGGACAAGGAGAAGATGGCTGCTAGTACCACATCCCGAGATTGTGGATCAGTCTGTCTATGATAGATTCTTTCCCCTTCCGCAAATAAGATATAGCTAAACAATATAAAGAAAAGTAAACCTGGCACTCCTTGCTCCACTAAAAGCATAAGGAAGTAATTGTGTATTCCCGAGTGTTCTTCATTATCGCTCACATAAGTCTTAAAACTACTCAACGTGTAAGACTTATATTCGTTGTAAAATGTAGAAGGCCCTGAGCCCATCACCAGATGATCGCCTAGCATATACAAACCAGCAATCCATCTGTAATACCGTTCAGCTAATGATATATCTTGTCCACGAAGTGTGGCTTCTAATAGGTTATCAAAACTATGATGAGTAATGGTTCGCTCAAAATTGGGTGTATAATTCATAAAGTTGTTTTGATTACCCATCCAAAAAAACAAACTAAAGAGAGCTAGCATACCTATCGAAAATGCCTGCCTCGACCATCGCCACTTCACTATAAAGTACATCCCAAAAACAATAAATACTGAGGCCATTGTAGCCCGAGTATAGGATAGATAGATAGCTACCATCATGACCACAAAGGACCCCATCAAAAACCACCATAAAAATGAGTAGGTTGGATACCATCTCCTGAGTATCCAAACAAAAGGAAAACCGATCGCTATGGTAGAGGCATACAAGACGTGATTACTATAGAAAGGGCCTAAAATATAATTGACCCCATCAAAGGAGAATCCGATAGCAGCGTGCCTGATCAAAATCACGGTTATAGTAAAAAGCAATGGAAGTAGAAAACACCATATTACCTTTTTCACATCATCAACGGAGCGGATTAATTTTATAGTTAAATAAAATGAGGGCAGTATAAACCAAATCTTTGCCAAGACATATTTTATCGAAACCACATAGTCCCCCGAAAACATAGTCGACACCCCTATCCAAGCTACATGAATCAATAAGGTAATAGATATAGGATGTGTGATATATCGTTTATCTATAGACTTCCCATCTTTGAGTATCAATATGATGGCAATCACAGAGAGTAATATCTGTAGGGGCTCCGTGAATACATTGAGAGCCAAACCTCCAGGCAGTGCAACATCAATGGAAATAGGGATACTTATAAAAAGCAGATAAAATATCTTTTTGTAATCCACCAAGGTAATCCAACCACCTACGATCAGGATTGGTAAGGCAAGTAGGAAATAAGCTTCCGCAGCGATAGCTGCAAATACGACTACAAGTATGATGGAACCCAAAATCCAGAAAATAGAATTGGAGTCGAATTTATGTAGAGACAATCTACTCAGCATTGACTATTTCTTTCCAATTGACATCTTTATAAGCATCCATTAAAATAGCAAAGATGACACAGAATATAAAAGTGATGAGTACCGCTCCTATGACTAAGAGGCTTCGTTTGGGTCGAGATTTTATGACAGGTACTTCTCCCTTTTCTAGGATCAGGACCATCGGTGCATCAGAATTATAAGCCGCCTGTAATTGCTTCAAGCGTTCTTGATCATCGGAGTATTGCTCATTGGCTGTTTTCATAGCTCTCGTATAAGAACTAACCTCCGCAGAGCCTTCGTTGAACTTCTGTAACGTTTTTTGAAAGTAATCCTTCTGTTCAATCAGACCTTTACGTTCTGCTTCAAGATAAAAAATAGTATCTCGCTTAGCATATTTGCTTGATTTTAGTTGGTTCAGTTTAGCTTCATTCAGGGTAAGTTTTCCAGAGACAGAGGTCATCAATTCGGAAATGGATTCTGATTGTGCCAGGACATTATAAATGCCATACTTCTGGCTCAATCTAGATAAACTATCCCCTAAAACTCTTATGCTTTTCTGTTGTACCTCAATCGCTCTTTTCTTATTTTCGATTTGGATGGCTTGAGTAGACTTAGTAAGATTTTGGGCGATGGCGTTGACTTTAGCTAAAGCTGCATTGACCATCTTCGCTGCTATTTCTGGATCTTTATCTTCTATGCTCAACTCTATCGCTTCATACTTGGTCTTTTTCAAGGTCATATTCCTTTGGAGAGCTTCTCTGACTTTAAATTTTGCTTTTTTTCCTTTCGGATTGATATCATAGTGTTGATATAAATCAAACTCAGCTATCAAATAATCTATTAATTCTGTGCTCGAAGCACAAGTCATGATCTTCTCCATTTCCTCTTCTTCACCGAACAGCGCCTTCTCTTTCAAATCGGGCCCTACAGCACCTGGCTGAGTAACATCGCCACTAGCGGCATAGAAGGTAGAGGTAGATTCGTAATAATTAGGTAGAAAAAGTGAGATGATGATAGCCCCAATGCCAGCGATGGCACATAAGCGTATAATCTGTTTTTTGCGTCTAAACACAGATTTTACTAGGTCTAATAGATTGTCTCTTTGCTGCATGTGTGTGATTGAGTGGCAAAAATACTACAAAAAACAGTATTGTAGCAAGGCAATTTTCGCTTCATTCTGATACATATGGCCCTTGCCATAATCAAACTTGAAATATGCCAGTAAAATTGTCAAAAAAGGACTTTATTTCTCTGCGATAAAAACACTGTATGGGCGAGATCGCGACGCTTATTGATATAAGGGTGCGACCCCGCAAGAGCGGGATCACGATTAGGTCTATTCATGCCTCAGCAGGAGCTTCAGTTCTTTCCTTAAATTTATCCACTGGATGTATTTTGCTTCGCATCAGTCAATCTTGTTTTGCGACGTGCCGAAGGCACCAAAGCAAGTCGCTCTGGAAGAGCGCAAGGACAAGGGGTGGTAGTGGTATATCCATGCGGGTGGATGGTAGGTAGTGCAGTAGAGGCAAGGCACACCTTGTCTCAGCGGATAGCGTGCGCGCAGGCATGGATGTAGTAACGGACGACCCGGTACTGTTCCGATGGGTGGCGCTTTCTTTCTGCGCCTCCTATCGGGATCAGTATGGCCCCAAATAAGAAAG
>Ga0209187_1002308_pt1 | contig 18534 bp, 15 predicted proteins | sample BantaG_FD_187430 | JGI IMG/M metagenome (GOLD analysis project Ga0209187, IMG submission 187430) | Marine algal microbial communities from Bantry Bay, Ireland - BantryBay_4 metaG (SPAdes) (version 2) | ecosystem: Host-associated > Algae > Red algae > Unclassified | place: Bantry Bay, Ireland...
GGGGCGGCATTCGACATCATATACCAACGAATCGGGTCTGCGCCATTCTCCGCAATCGCTCCAAAGGGTTCGATGACATTGCCCAATCGCTTCGACATTTTCACGCCGTCTTTGGCGAGTAGCAAGCCCGTGGAGACGACATTTTTGTACGCCACACTATCAAAACACATCACCGCAATCGCGTGTAAAGTAAAGAACCAACCGCGTGTTTGGTCAACGCCTTCGGAGATAAAATCTGCCGGATAATTTGCCTTAAATTTCTCTTCATTTTCAAACGGATAATGCCATTGTGCATAAGGCATTGAACCGGAATCAAACCAGACATCTATCAAGTCCAACTCGCGTTTCATCGGTTCGCCTTTTGAAGATGTTAGCACAACATCATCTATATAAGGTCGGTGTAAATCAAAGTCTTCGGCGAGTTGTTCGGTGGCGTGTCCGGCTGCGATAGACTTCTCGACTTCGGCGCGAAGGTCGGCGATAGAGCCGATACATTTTTCTTCCGAACCATCCGCTGTACGCCAAATCGGTAAAGGGATGCCCCAAAAACGCGAGCGCGATAAGTTCCAATCTTGGAGATTTTCGAGCCAGTTGCCAAAGCGTTTTTCGCCGGTTGCGGAGGGCTTCCAATTTATCGTTTTGTTGAGTTCGACCATGCGGTCCTTTGCCTTCGTGGTCTGTACAAACCAACTATCCAAAGGGTAGTACAAAATCGGCTTATCCGTCCGCCAGCAATGTGGATAGTTGTGGGCGTATTTTTGTACGTTGAATGCCTTATTTTCAGTTTTTAATTTTATAGAAATGTCAATATCTACGCTGCGGTAAGTTTCTTTAGGTTCGTTCTTATAATTTTTGACATAACGCCCCGAAAATTCGCCGACATTATCCTTGAATTTACCTTGTTTATCCACCAAAGTCAACGAACCAATACCGTTTTGTTTTCCAACAAACATATCGTCCGCACCAAAGCTGGGCGCAGTGTGTACAATGCCCGTACCGTCGCTTGTGGTCACAAAATTGCCATGCAAAACGCGGAAGGCATCGCCGTCTTCGGGTTGGGCGTAGGGCAGGAGTTGTTCGTAGTGGATGTCGAGCAATTCCTCGCCTTTAAATTCGCCTGCGATGCGGTAAGGGGTTTTTTTATCGCCTTGTTTGTAGGCTTCAAAATCCAATTCGTCCGCGCCTTCTTTAAACCATTTTTTGATCAAATCTTTTGCCAAAATAACGCTCACGGGCGCACCTGTGTACGGATTATACGTGCGAATTTTGACATAATCAATTTTCTTTCCTACGGTCAATGCGGTATTCGAGGGCAGCGTCCACGGGGTGGTCGTCCAAGCGATAAAACACACATCTTCGTCGTCCGCATCAAATAAAAACGCCGATTTTTTGCTGCGTACTACGCGAAATTGCGCGACAGCACTCGTATCTGTCACATCGCGGTAACAGCCCGGTTGATTGAGTTCGTGCGAACTCAAACCCGTACCCGCCGCCGGAGAGTAAGGCTGAATCGTGTAACCTTTATATAGGTAGTCCTTGTCGTAAAGTTTTTTCAACAGACTCCAAACGGACTCGATATAGTCATTTTCAAAGGTGATATACGGATTATCCAAATCGACCCAATAGCCCATTTTGCGCGTGATGTCGTCCCACATATCTTTGTAGCGCATGACGGTTTCGCGGCATTTGGCGTTGTATTCATCTACCGAAATCTTCGTACCGATGTCCTCTTTGGTGATGCCGAGTTCTTTTTCGACATTCAACTCAATCGGCAATCCGTGCGTATCCCAACCGCCTTTTCGCTCGACCAATTTTCCCTTCATGGTATGGTAACGACAAAATAAATCCTTGACCGTCCGCGCCATGACGTGGTGGATGCCGGGCTTGCCATTCGCCGAAGGTGGCCCTTCGTAGAAGACGTAGGTTTCCTTGTCTTTGCGATTGTCCATGCTTTGGTCAAAGACTTTGTTTTCTTCCCAGAATGCTAATATTTCTTTGTCTATTTCGGGGAGGTTGAGTCCCTTGTATTCTTTATATTTTTTCATTTTTCAATGTGTGTTTTTATCATCGTAGCGCGGTACTTCCAGTCCGCGTTTCACATTAGCGCATCATACATACGCGAGGCACGGGCTGGAAGCACCGTGCTACGTTTTGCAAAAATACGAAACTACCGTGATAGGAACACGGATTTAGCGGATTTGACGGATTTTCGCGGATTTTTTTATTGTACCGGCTGTTTTAACTGCCGAATGGGGCATCAAGCCCCATAAACTCGCGGCTACCATTTTTCGCACTTCGCGCGGCGACGGTTAAAACCGTCGGTACGGAAATGCAAAACGCGCTAACAGATTGAATCTGTTAGCGCGTTTTTATTTATTGTAAATACATTAGCGGTTCACAGATTGTCGTAATCGTGAATTATAATAATGCTAATGATAATATTTAATGCTTGTGTATTCATACTTTATTTAATACAATTTCTTCTACTTCTTTAATAACTTTATTTACTACTTCAAACGCCTCATTAATATCGTTTTTGGTGTAGTAATTTTCGACTTTAGTTAATCCTGCCAAATGAATCTTATTGCGCTTATCTCGTAGGTCATTGATGTTTTTTATCAGTTCATTATCAATAAGTTTTCCCTTTTTATAGGCATCACAAACAGTTTTAAATTGTGTATTTTTCTTGAATTTCTCATGTTTTTTAACGGACTTTACACCTTCAATCTTCGTTAATTTATCAATCTGGTGAAGTAGTTTTCGTTCAGGAAAGGACTCTGCTTTTGGCATAATTCTATGTTCTTCCACTATACCTTTGGCGAGGGCAATTTCTAATCCATAATGAAGGACTCCTTCGATAACTGACGCTGTGTATTGTATAATGTTTTTGAAAATAGAATATTCAACAGCACCAGTTGTTTCAAATTCAGCTTCAGTTTTTACAAGAAAAGCGATGTACTGCATTGATATAGCGAGATTGCTTTTTAGTATTTCGTTTTTGATGAAATGAAATCTTTGTACAAAAACATCTAAATCGGATACTTCAATTTGGAGTTTATTATTTTCCATTTTCTAAAAATTCTGCTATCGCATAATACCCGTTTTCTCGAAAAAAACCATTCATTTCGACACCTTTTTTACCGTAATCAGCTCCATAGACTTTTTTAATCATAGACATATGAGAATTGTCTTTAGATTTCCAAGATGTATTAGGATTAGACTGCTTTGATCTATTAGATATTTTTTTACCCGTATTATTTGATTTACTTTTTTCCATTAGGACAAATATAGATAATTTTTCGTTAAAATTCAAGGGGAAAAACGTGCGGCAACGGTTAAAACCGTCGGTACGGAACGAAAAACGCGCTAACAGATTCAATCTGTTAGCGCGTTTTTATTTATTGTAAATACATTAGCGGTTCACAGATGGTCGTAATCGTGAATTATAATAATGCTAATGATAATATTTAATGCCTGTGTATTCATACGATGTAAATGTACGATTTTTTTGAGTGAGAAGCAAGCGACAAATAAGGTGTTTCCTAACTCAATCCAACCTTTTCATAAAATGTTGATGTCTCTATAGATAAAATGTCTTTTCACATTTTACATTCAATCACATTCAAATAATATTTTATGAAAGAACTATGGAATTGACCATTTATTGGTTCGTGATGTAGAGAAAATTCATGAATTTTCTTTACACCATGTAAAAGCACCGATTTCCGGAAGAAAATAACCATTAATTTTGCCTTTAAACCAATAAGGGATGAAAAAAGAATAAACACTACATCTTGACTTGTTCTTTTTCCTTTATACTTCACCAAGTCCTCCTTAATCCCGATAGCTATACGGCTTTTGCACTGAAAAAAAATCATAAATAATTGATTATAAATAATTTAAAAATTAATGAAAAATATATTTTGATGAAAAAACGCTAATTTTGCTTCATTTTAAGGAAAAAAATAAAGTATAAGATTTTGATTTACATTGCAATATATATTTTTCGCGGTGCAAAAGCCGTATAGCTATTGGGACCGTTATTCGCGTCAAATTTGGCTCGTGTAAAGAAAAAATAAGGGCGTGAAAATGTAGCGTTTATTATCTTTTCATCTCTTAGCAGATTAAACGGGTTTTCACAGATAAAAAATCCGCGTACATCTGTCTAATCCGCTAAACCTGTGTGCTATCAAGATACCATACTCTTACCCGGATAAACTGCCGTTTCTCCAAGTTCCTCCTCAATGCGTAGCAACTGATTATACTTCGCAATACGGTCAGAGCGCGAAGCCGAACCCGTTTTGATTTGTCCGGTATTGAGTGCGACAGCGAGGTCGGCGATAGTCGTATCTTCTGTTTCGCCGGAGCGGTGACTCATGACGCTGGTATAGGCATTGCGTGTGGCAAGACTCACTGCATCAATCGTCTCGGAAAGTGTACCGATTTGGTTGACTTTGATGAGAATGGAGTTGGCAACGTCTTCGTCGATGCCACGTTGGAGGCGTTCGGTATTGGTGACAAATAGGTCGTCGCCGACGAGTTGTACTTTGCTGCCGATGGATTTGGTGAGTTCTGCCCAGCCCGACCAATCGTCTTCATCCAAACCGTCTTCGATGGAGAGTATCGGGTATTTGTTTGCCCAATCTGTCCAGTACGAAACCATATCCGAAGGACTCAATTTATCGCCCGTCGAAGAGGCAAAATGATAGACGTTTTCTTCTTTATTATAAAATTCAGATGCAGCGGCATCCATCGCAATATACATATCTTCGCCGGGTTTGTAACCGGCTTTTTCGATAGCTTGTAAGACGATTTCGATGGCTTCTTTGTTAGATTTGATGTTGGGCGCAAAGCCACCTTCGTCGCCTACATTCGTGGAAAGTCCTTTGTCGTGTAGTACTTTTTTGAGCGTATGGAAAACCTCCGTTCCCATTCGCAATGCCTCTGAAAAGAACTCTGCGCCGACAGGCATAATCATAAATTCTTGGAAGTCAATCGAATTATCCGCATGACTTCCGCCATTCAAAATATTCATCATCGGCACGGGCATGACGTGTGCATTCACACCACCAATGTAGCGATACAAAGGCTGTCCTGACTCTTCGGCGGCAGCTTTCGCCACTGCAAGCGACACGCCAAGCATGGCATTGGCACCGAGTTTACTTTTGTTGGGTGTGCCGTCGAGTATCTTCATCACCTCGTCGATATAGACCTGCTCGAATACGCTGATGCCGAGCATATTTTCAGCGATGATTTCTTCTATATTTTCGCAGGCTTTGGTCACGCCTTTGCCCATGAAACGGTTTTTGTCGCCATCGCGGAGTTCGACGGCTTCGTATTTTCCGGTAGAAGCACCAGAAGGTACGGCAGCGCGTCCGAGTACGCCATTTTCAGTAATGACATCTACCTCTACGGTAGGATTGCCTCGCGAATCGAGGATTTCTCTTGCTATAATGTCTATTATTATGCTCATTTTTAAGTTCAAATTCAGGTGTCAAGCGCAAGTTCAAATTTTCATTTTAGCTACGCTAAAAAATAGTGTACATCAGCATTTTATATGGTGCTGATTTATTCTGACAAAAGTAGGGTTTTATAAATTGATTATATAGAAAGTTGGATGCGTTTTTTATATTTAAAATACGTCTCCCAACACGCACAAGGCGATTTGGAAAATTGCTTTACGTTAAGTTTTTTTGTAAAATACGCAACTCTTCTTTTGTCAAATTTCGCCATTGTCCGACTCCAATATCATCTATATGAATGTGCATAATTCGGACGCGTTTTAAGGTCAAAACTTTATAACCGAGATACTCACACATTCGACGGATTTGCCGATTGAGACCTTGTGTGAGGGTAATTCTAAAAAGGGTTTTACTTAATTTTTGGACTTCGCAAGGGTCGGTTACGGTATCGAGTATGGGGATGCCCGCGCTCATTTTTTCGACAAATTTCTTGCTAATCGGTCTATCTACTTTTACGATGTATTCTTTTTCGTGCCGATTTTCTTTCCGCAAAATTTTATTGACAATATCGCCGTCATTCGTCAGCAAAATCAAACCTGACGAGGCTTTATCCAATCGCCCAATGGGAAAAATACGCTGTGGATGATTGATGAAATTAATGATGTTGTCTCTGTGTCGCAGATCTGTGGTGCAAGTGATACCGGGCGGTTTGTTGAAGGCGATATAGACTTGTTTGGGCTTGATATTGAGGGATTTATTGTCAACCATTACTTCGTCGTCCGTTTCTACGCGGTTGCCTTTTTGAGCTACCGCACCATTGATTTTTACTCGTCCGGCTTCGATAAGTTTGTCTGCTTCGCGACGCGAACAGATGCCTGTACTGCTGATGTATTTATTTAAACTAACTGACAATGAATGAATTTTAAAATGAAGAAGTCTTATTTGTTAATCCTTAAATTGGTAATATTTGGGTCTTGAGTCAATTCTTACATGCAGCCAATATACGCCTAATCCTGCGATATAAAGTTCTACAAAATAGATAAAAATTTCTGTTTGGGAATTTTCATTACATGAATCGCCACATCTTGCATTTCTTTATATCTGTCTTTTTCAGCTTCATCAGGTCTTACAAAATTAAAATTCATATACCGCCAAAAAGCAGTCGCAGTCGCAGCGTAGGCAGTAAATGCCTGTAATGCGTTTTTTTCTTGTTGACCTAATGGATTTTTAGCTTGATAAGCATTTAATAAATGTTGCGCTTTTTCCAAGTTGAGTTTTCTATCAAAAGTACAAGTTCCGACGAGCGTCATGCCTATATCATATACGCGATAGTAATAAGTCGTTTCTTCAAAATCCATAATCGTGACCTGTCCGGTTTCCTGATTCGCAATGATATTATTGTAAAAAATGTCGCTGTGTATTAATGCTTTCGGCAAATCATCTTGAATAAAAGACTGGATGTAATCGGTCGTTTGCATCAGCCATTTTGTGAATAACGAATCTGGTGCATGTGTCTGTACTTCTTGGAAGTGTTCTATGCCATAACCCAATTGCCGAGGAACAAAATCAGGTGCTTCGATGCCATGCAAGGTCGCTAAATCGCTGCCCAATTTCTCCATTTGTAAGTTAGAAAAATCGGACGTGATAATACCTTTAATATAGCTTTTGAGTAGTAAAGGTTTTTCTTCAAAATCTCCTACCCATTCCCCTTTTTCAGTTTGAATAATTTGAGACGTTTTAAATTTGTTTTCATTTAAATGAATTAACAAACGCGCAAGATTGGTGGCTTCAGTCACAGATTTTTGTTCGCAAATGGTAAGGATGTATTCGCCTTCGGAGGCTTTTATGCGGTAATTGGTGTTTTCAGAACCGCCGCTTAATGCTTTGTATTCCAGTATTTTATCAATATTATATTGGTCGAAAATCGTTTTTATGGAGGTGTCGTTTAATATTGTGTAATGTACCATTTTATTGTAATTCGTAGCGCGGTACTTCCAGTCCGCATCGCGTTAGTTTAGCTGCACATACGCAAGGAGCGAACTGGAAGCATCGTTCTACGGTTTCCATACGCACATCAAAGCTTCTTCCAAATGTTCGTGGTCGCACAAATATACCCTTTCGCAGCGTCTTTTGACGAGTTCTATACTGTGATTGTGGCTTGTTCGGCAAGTCGTCGGTGTGGAGTGCTTTTTTGGTGACACAATCAATAGACTTGTACGGTTTTGATAATCAATTGGTTAATGTTTTAATTGTATGGTTAAATAATTGTGTAATTGTTGATAATCAACGTGTTACAATCACACAATCATTCAATTTTTTAATAAACCGTATTCTACTGAACAATGATTTTTTATAATTTGTATTTGACTTATTATCAAATAAATATGTTACCTGCGAAATTAGAACGCGAACTATCTCCCCCTTTGGAGGCAGGGGTGATTGGTTTTGAATGAGAAATCATTTTCATCGAAATATAATTTTGTCACAAGTCCCAACGGGACGACATATTATAACAATGGGTGTCAGCCCATTGCTCGGAATAAATCTACTTCGCCAGCCCTGAAAGGGCGATATAACTTGAAATTTCGCCCTTTCAGGGCTAAGTGATACCTCGAATTTCTATCTTGGGGCTGACACCCCAAGTTAGTGAAGTTCACCTCGTTCGAGGCTATCAAACAAAATAAAATTTGTGCGAAATTCAGAACCAATCACCCCTGCTTTGGAGGGGGAGATAGTTCGTGCTTTCTCTTTAAATTTCGTCATAAATAACTAATAATCAATAAAATACAGTTTAAATAAAATTGTTGTTCAGTAGAATAAATAAACCGTATGTATTTGATAAGTAATAAACTAATTGCCGAGCAAATCTAATAAACATATTCAGTTTACTAAGTAGTAAGTCAATCTAATTATGATATGTTGCTTTGAGTGAAATTTTTTCGAGTACGAGGCGGAAGTTATTCAGCATAGCCGTAGCTACGCTGGATGTTCTCCAACAAAGTAATCGAACAAATTTCGCCAAATGAACTTATCATAATTAGTTTGACTTACTACTAAGTCAATGCTTCCAAAAAATAATGACTAACTTTGCAAATATCAAATTAATCATCAATGGTATGGAAAATATACTGATGCTAAAAGAGCGGGTGGACTATGCCGTTCAAATGGGAGAGAGCCACTACCGCGAATTCAAAAGCGGCTATGAAGGACCGCGCGGCAACAAAAAAGCGAGAGATTTCAAAGATATTTGTCGGCAAGTAGCGAAGGAACTTGTAGCTTTTGCCAATGCAGACGGTGGCGAACTTTTTGTCGGTATTGAAGATAACGGCGAAGTGACCGGACTGCCACATTCAGATAAAGACATCAAAGCCATTATTGAAGCCTCCAAAAGATATGTGATGAAAGATACACCCTTGCCGATAAAAAGGCAAAACATCATAGACATTGACGGCAAAAAAGTCATCCATTTTTCGGTAGATAAAGGCACGAAATACATCCACCAAACAAGTAAAGGCGAAGCATTTAAAAGAGAGGATAAAGACAGCGTACCTACCTCAATTAACAAAATTATGTTACCGCGTGACGAGGAGCAATCGCGCAAGTACGATAGAGAATTTGAGCATTTGGCAAGCATGGAAGACCTTGATATGCAATTGCTTACAAACGTAGCACAAAAATCGGTCAATATTAAAAACATATCTCCCGAAAAGTTCCTGCAATCTATGGAACTCGCCGAATTTGACGGTGATAGGCTCAGGCTCAGAAAAGCCGTACTCTTACTTTTTTCCAAAAATATAAATAAGTGGCACCCTCGCTCGCGCATACGTATTTTGAAGGTAGAAGGCAAAGAGCAAAGACCTGCTCCCGATTATAATGTCACCGAAGCGGGCGATATTTCGGGCAATATATTTGAACTATCCAACAAATGTTTAGAAGTCCTCCTTCCTGCCATTACGAAAACAAAATATACCGATGAGGGCAGGTTCGAGACCCGCCCGATTTATCCCGAAACAGCCCTCGAAGAAGCCTTACTGAACGCCATTGTACACCGTGATTACAGCATAGAAGGACGGGGAATAGAAATCAGAATTTTTGATGATAGACTTGAAATATTGAGCCCCGGCAGACTACTCTCGCTGCTCACCATAGCCGACCTTGAAAATCTCAAAGGCGTACACGAAACCCGGAATATTTACATTGCAAGAGTGCTTAGAGAATCCGGCTATATCCGCGAATTGGGCGAAGGAATAATCCGGATTTTTGATGCTGTAAAAGAACGTCAACTCATCAACCCTAAAATATCTTCTCCAAACAATACTTTTATCATTACATTTTTTAATGAACCGATTTTCAAACCAAGTGAAAAACTCAGTAAACAAGAGGTCAGTGCATTGCGGGAAGCTATAAGAAATACCCAAAATCGTGAAGGTAGTCTGTATAACGATTCAGTCCCATTGAGCCTTTTGAGAAAAAAATTGCTCAAAACACAGGTCTCCCTCAATATATTCGATGCAAGCGAACTAACATTGTTTTTAAATACACTCAATGAAAATACACGCTTCATTTACAATTATGAATACCCCGGAGATGAATTCTACGCAACAAGTCAGCGAAATGCTATCTTAACACCATTATTGAAGATAAGAGAAAAAATAATGACAGAACTCGGTAAACACCGATAAAATAACCTTCAATTTATCCCTTCAAAAAGCATAAAAATCACGTACTTTACGCCCTATTTGAAATTTAGTTAATCAGGTAATCGGTAATTTAAGTACAGGCTGCTTTAGCCCACCACAAATTCACGACTATCTGAGGCATCAATCAATAAATATAAATGGCAAAAATATTAATCAACGACGGCATACACCCCGACGGAGAAAGACTGCTCAAAGATGCAGGTCACGAGGTGCATACCACCAAAATCTCTCAAGACGAACTCCCCGCAAAACTTCCGGCTTATGATGCGATATGTGTGCGTAGTGCGACTAAGGTACGCGCCAAACTCATTGACCAATGCCCCAATCTTAAAATTATCGGACGCGGTGGCGTAGGTCTTGACAATATAGATGTGGACCATGCTGCGAGTAAAGATATTCATGTTATCAATACACCGGCGGCTTCCTCACAGGCAGTCGCAGAGTTGGCTATCGGACAGATGTTTTCTCTGGCTCGCTTCCTTTATGATGCCGACCGCAAAATGCCTGTTCAAGGCAATACCGATTTCAAAGCCTTGAAAAAAAACTATGCCGGTGGCGTAGAACTCAGAGGCAAAACACTTGGAATCATCGGCTTCGGACGTATTGGTCAGGAAGTAGCACGATTGGGACTCGGCATTGGCATGGAAGTCATGCCTGTCGATATGGCATTCGATGAAATGCGTATCGAAGTAGATATTTTTCGCTCGCGCAATGCCGCACTCTCACTAACTTTGCCTACGGCAGAAATGGATGAAATGTTGGCAGAAGCCGATTTTATCACGCTTCATGTTCCTTTCAAAACTGGCGGTAAAGCACTTCTCGGTAAAGAAGAATTTGCAAAAATGAAAGACGGAGTACGCCTTGTCAATAGTGCGCGTGGCGGAGCGATAGACGAAGAGGCACTAATCCATGCCCTCGAAATTGGTAAAGTCGCTGCTGCTGCATTGGATGTATTCGACAATGAACCTACACCGAGACAAGACATCTTGTCGCATCCACGCATTGCACTCACACCACACATTGGCGCATCTACGCAAGAAGCACAACGAAAAATCGGTTTACAACTCGCAACACAAATTATAGATATACTGAAGTAGCGAGTGACGAGTAGCGGGTCGTTATTATATACTCGCTACTCGTACACTCACCACTCCACACTCCTCACATGGCTATTATCAAAACATTCAAAGCAACACTGCCGAATCTCAATAAAATTGAAGATACGGATACCTTTTTTGGACGAGTCAAAGAAAAGTATCCTCGTTTTTATCGTGAAGGATATTTCAAGACTATTGACGAAGACGTGATGATTATTCATCGTGTGGAAACTCCACAAGGCAATTTTGTCGGTTTAGTCGCCTGTACGGATGTGGAAGATTATTTGTCAGGTAAAATCGTACGCCACGAATTGACTTTAGAAGAGAAAGAACGGAAGATGTTAGAATTGATTAAAGAGCGTGGAGCTATGATCAAACCAACCGTGTTGACTTACCTCAAAATACAGAAAATTACAGACTTATTGTCCAAATATATCAACAAATATCCTATTTATCATCAACTTAATTTTCTGGACGAAAAACATAGTTTTTACTTAATTAATAAAGAAAAACACATTGATAAATTAACAAGTGTTTTTGAAAAATATCTTCCCAAAACCTATATCGCAGATGGGCATCATCGTTTTGCTACGGCTGCCCGTTTGTACAAAAAAAATCAAGCTCATCGCTATCAACTAACCACTTTTTTTGGATTGGATCAGCTCAACATCAATGAATTTAATCGAATCGTAGAAACGCTCAATGGTCAATCACCGAAGGATTTTATACATAACCTCAGCAAATATTTTACCATACAAAAACTTGCCTCGCCTCGCAAGTCAGAGCAGAAACGTGAATTTGTAATGTACCTTGATGAGCAGTGGTACTCGCTCTACCTTAATGAAGCCGAACAAAATCAACTCAAAAAACTTCCAGTCAGCGAAAGACTTGATGTTAGCATACTGAATCGTTATGTCTTGCAAGACGTTTTGCAGATTCAGGACATTCGGTCAGACAGGCGAGTCAAATATGTGGAAGGCGCAAAAGGTATTGAGCAGATTCGACTAAAAGTAGATGCCAATCCAAATCGAGTTGGTTTTGCCTTATACCCAATCAATGGCAAAGAATTTATCGGTGTTTCGGATGCCGGAGAGACGCTTCCACCCAAATCCACTTTCTTCACACCACGTATGCGAAGCGGTTTTATCGTAAGTAAATATTAGAAGTATTTGGATAAAGGTATCAAGTATCAGGACAAAAAGTGAGTGTCTTGATACTTGATACCTTCGTCCTGATACCTACTACTCCCCGTCAATGACTACTAAAATAAAAGCCCAATTCCTGCTTCAATTCTGCTGGTAATTCGGGCAATTCCGAACGTGGAATCAACAAAGTAGATATATTATGTAAGTCGGTAAAAATGTGGTGTTTGACCGATGTTTCATGCAAATATTCATGCCCTGACGAACCGCCCGTTCCGATTTTTCTACCCAACATTCGCAAGACCATCTGTGCATGTCGATATCGCCAAGTCGTCATGAGTTCGTCAATATCTATGAGGCAAACCAAGAGGTTGAAGGGATTGTGCAGGATAGGTTCGTCGCGGTACAAATTGATGAGCAAAGCAGCTACGGTTGCCTTGTGTGACATGCGCAGTGTTCCCGCTTTTTTCATTCCGGCGTGTACGGTCGGATCAAGTACCGACTCAAAATAAGTATCGGTATTGCCCATCATTTTTATCCGCATTTCCTTTTCTTTATCCGTCAGATAGGTTGAATTTAAAATAGCGGCTTTTTCTTTTTCGACCATTCGCTCTACTGCTTTTTTGTAGTGTTTTAAAAAGTCAAATTTACCAAAATTAAGAAAAGGAGTACGCTCCAACCACGATTCGACGACTTCAAACAAAGTATCGCTATCTTGTACTTTTTTAAGCTGTTGCTGTTGACTTTCGGGGAATACGGACGCATAATGATGCCCGTGATAAGTCAGGCGTTTTTCCTCTGCCAAACCGAGCATCACCTCCACCATTCTAAATTGAAAACTCTGAAAACCGGAAGCCGGAAAGAGGTAATTTCGGAAGTCCAAAAAATCCAGTGGAGTCATCGTTTCGAGTACGCGAATTTGTTGGATGAGCAATTTCAGGATTTCCTTAACGCGATTGAGCCTGCCGATAGCCGTACCGAGATTGCGCTCATCGACTTGCTCCTGTTCAAACATATCAATGACCGATTCCAATTCGTGCATCATCTGTTTGAACCACAACTCATACACCTGATGAATGATAATAAATAAGGTCTCCTCGTGAGCAGGATTATCATCCAATTCGGCACTGCGTGGATGTTGGGCATCCAGTATTTTATCTAATTGGAGGTAAGCGTGATAATGTATGGTCGTGTATTTTTTATCAGAATCTGCCATTGTGTTTGATATATGTTAGTGTATGTTTGGTCACAAAATAAGAGGTACAAACAAAAGTAACTTTTTCTATTCCAATATCAAAATAGTAATCATATTATATCCTTTCGCTCCATCCGTTATTATGTCATTCAAATTGGTACCAGTGAATTATTCAATAGTCCGATAAAAGAAGGGACATTTATCACCCAAACGGGCGGCGTTTTACAGTGGTCACCTCCGATAAATTTTGTGGATGGAACGGTATATTATTGGCGGACGATTGCGGTGACGGGGCAAATTACGGATGCAGCAGGTTAGGAAACGCTCTCATTCAAAGCAAAAACTAAACATAAAATAACCGCCCCAAGTTGGGCAACTTATTTATGCCGCGTTCCTAATTCTACATTAAGACTTACTACTTAGGGTGAACGTAAGAAAAATTCTATAATGTGTATTTTTGAAATTAGAGCATAAGTGTGAGTCGCCTGACATTTTAAAAATGTCCGTCGAGTAAGTCTCCAGAAAAATTAAAAATCAATCAATTACGCATAACTAAAATTTTCTTGCGTTTACCCTAATTAAGACGCTTGATTTACTGACTTTTAGAGAGTTATATCAGTGCGATTTAAATGTTATTTTTTAATAATAAGACGACTACAAAAACTAACCAATTCGTACAGTATGTATTTTAAATTTAAATTATTTAAATGTATTTATTTTTCATTTAAATGAAATCAACTAAAATACACATAAATAACTGATAATCAAGTTCTTTTAGAGTCTTAATGTAGAACTAAGTCGTTTAAATTGAGATTAGAAATTTTTGAAAGCGTGGGGTTTTGCTCCGCGCTTTTTTTATGGTAAATGATACCGTATTGCTTCAATTCATTACAAAATAGACATTTTCGGCACAAAGGATGAAATTTAAACACGTTCTTAGTACCTTTGTCCGTATTTTTTAACAATTATTATCAAAACGAAATAACACGTCCATCATTGCAACTACATTAGTTACTATGGACGATTAACTATCAAATAAGAAATGGCAAATACATCAGAAATACGCAATGGACTTTGTATTGACTACAGCAATGACATCTACTCAGTCGTTGAATTTCAGCACGTTAAACCTGGAAAAGGTCCAGCTTTTGTACGTACGAAATTGAAGAGCCTCACGTCAGGAAAAGTCATTGACAATACTTTCCCTGCGGGACATAAGATTAGTATTGTGCGTGTAGAACGTCGTAAATACCAATACCTTTATAAGGACGATGCGGGCTTCCATTTTATGGATGGTGAAACTTATGAGCAAGTTAGTATTGAGGAAAAAATGATAACCAACTCTGACTTGCTGAAAGAAGGTGACAATGTAGAAATTCTCTTTCATGCCGAAAAAGAAATTCCACTTACACTTGATTTGCCACAATACATTGCGCTCAAAGTGACCTACACCGAACCGGGAGAACGTGGCAATACCTCTTCGAGCAATGTCACCAAACCTGCTACCGTAGAGACTGGCGCAACCATTAAAGTTCCTCTTTTTATCAATGAAGGTGACCTCATCAAAATCGACACACGCACCAAAGCCTACATGGAAAGGGTGAAAAAATAATTGAGTGACCGAGTAGCGAGTAGCGAGTGACGAGTATTAACAAAGTACTCACCACTCGCTACTCGTTATTCACTACTCCCAACTCATACGCACTATGGAATTTAAGCAAATAAAAGAGCTGGTCAAGCTCATACACGAAACCAATCTAACCGAATTTAAAATGGAAGATGGCGGGTTCAAACTTTCCATTCGTACCGAAAAATTTGCAGAGACCAAAATTGCTGCTGCTGCTCAAGCACAACAAGCACAACAAGCGGCACAACAGCCACAAGTTTTGCCCGTACAGACCGTCGCAGCACCGCAAATTCAAGCAGTAGCAACAGTACCACAGGTCACAGCTGCACCACCTCCCGCAGAAGTATCTCCAAGTCCTTCTGCTCCAACTGAAACCAAGGACGACAGCAACTACATTTATATCAAATCTCCTATCGTTGGTACTTTTTATCGTTCTTCCTCGCCCGACAAACCACCTTTTGTCAAAGTTGATGACAGTGTTGACGAAAAAACGGTGGTCTGTATCGTAGAAGCGATGAAATTATTTAATGAAATTGAAGCGGAAGTCACTGGAAAAATAGTGAAAGTACTCGTAGAGGACGCTTCACCCGTAGAATACGACCAAGCCCTCTTCCTCGTCGATCCAAATGCTTAATTGAATGAATGAATGAGTGAATTTTCAATGAATGAATACGCAATAATATGATTCATTTATTTAAAATTCATTCATTCAAAATTCAAAATTCATTCATTGAAATATGTCTTTATTTAAAAAAATATTAATTGCCAATCGCGGAGAGATTGCATTGCGAATCATTCGTACATGTAAAGAGATGGGAATTAAAACAGTAGCAATATATTCTACGGCAGATAGTGAAAGTTTGCATGTTCGTTTTGCCGACGAAGCCGTGTGTATCGGTCCTCCTCCTTCTTCCCAATCTTATCTCAACATGCAGCACATCATGGCTGCCGTAGAAATCACCGATGCAGATGCCTTACATCCGGGCTATGGCTTCCTTGCCGAAAACGCCGAATTCGCCGAACTCTGCACGGAATATGGTATCAAATTTATCGGACCAACAGCTGAGATGATACGTGGTATGGGCGATAAAATTACCGCCAAAGAAACCATGATTAAGGCGGGTGTTCCCGTTGTTCCTGGCTCGGACGGCTTGCTCAAAGATGTCAAACACGGTCTCAAAATTGCCAAGGACATCGGCTACCCTGTCATGCTCAAAGCCACGGCGGGGGGCGGTGGACGCGGAATGCGTATTGTGTGGAAACCAGAAGAATTTGAGAAAAACTGGGACTCCGCACGGCAAGAAGCCGGTGCTGCCTTCGGCAATGACGGTATTTATGTTGAAAAATTTATCGAAGAACCGCGTCATATTGAAATTCAAATCGCAGGAGACCGACATGGTCATGTTTGTCACCTATCTGAACGGGATTGCTCCATTCAGCGTCGCCACCAGAAATTGGTCGAAGAATCTCCGTCGCCTTTTCTCGATGAAGAATTGCGGAATAAAATGGGCGAGGCTGCTATCAAAGCAGGAGAGGCGATTAATTACGAAGGCGTAGGAACTGTGGAGTTTTTGGTGGACAAACATCGTGATTTCTATTTTATGGAAATGAACACCCGAATTCAGGTAGAACACACCGTGACAGAAGAAGTAATAGATTACGACCTCATCAAAGAACAAATCAAAATAGCAGCAGGAATTGAGATGTCGGGCTTGAATTATTACCCATCCATGCACGCTATCGAATGTCGTATTAATGCCGAAGACCCTTATCATGATTTTCGACCCAGTCCCGGCAAAATCAGTTCATTTCATAGCTCAAAAGGACATGGCGTGCGCGTGGATACGCACGTATATACGGGCTACACCATACCGCCACATTATGATTCGATGATTGCCAAACTCATCTGTCGCGCACAAACCCGTGAAGAGTGTATCCAAAAAATGAAACGCGCACTCGACGAATTTATAATAGAAGGCGTAAAAACGACTGTTCCCTTTCATCAAAAACTAATGCGAGACGAAAAATTCATTAGCGGTGACTTTAACACAAGTTTTTTAGACACCTTTGATATGGGAGAAGAGGGCGAAGTACTTGATGCTTGACATCTTGAATAAAAAATGAGTGAATTTTGAATGAGTGAATTTTGAATGAGTGAATCACATAGCATTCACCTAATTCATTCATTCAAAATTCATTCATTCACTCATTATAGTGGCTCTGCCACATAGAGTATGTTCGATAAAAATTTATTTAAAGATAAAGTTGTTCTTGTTACGGGCGGACGTAGCGGTATTGGTTATGCCATTGCCAAAATGATGTTGGAGCATGGAGCGAAAGTAATGATTTGTTCGCGCAAAGAAGAACTACTCGCCAAAGCTGCCACTGAACTTCAAGCCTACGGCGAATGTGATTACAAAGCCTGCGACACTCGCGAGACTGACCAAATCAAGGCACTTCTTGAACAAATAAAATCACGTCACGGCAAACTCGACATCCTCATCAATAATGCTGGAGGACAGTTCCCTGCACTCGCCGAAATGATTAATGACAAAGGCTGGAACGCTGTCATTCGCAACAATCTCAATGGTACATTTTTTATGACGCGCGAGGTCGCCAATGCTTTTTTTATTCCACAAAAAGAAGGTGTGATTGTCAATATTACGGCGAATATCTATCGCGGATTTCCGGGTATGATACACACAGGCGCAGCACGTGCAGGGGTAGAAAATCTCACCAAAACCCTCGCCCAAGAATGGTCTGAGTTTAACATTCGTATCAATTGTATTGCGCCCGGTATCATCGAATCATCAGGACTTGACCAATATCCCGAACCCATACAAGATATGTTCAAAGAAGCCCGGAAAGCTATCCCGCTACGCCGTTTTGGTAAGGTAGAAGATGTCGCCAATGCCGTCTGTTTTTTCGCTTGTCCACTCGCCGCATACATCACAGGTACAACGCTTTATGTGGATGGCGCACAACATTTGAGCTATGATAATATGGGCTTGGCAAATGTAATGAAGTCTTTTTTGAATGGAGCATAAAGCCTATAAAAATAATTTTGAACCCAAACAAAACTGGGATAAAATGGTCGCTTTTTTGGATGCCGCTTATCAGCTTACGCAGCAGAAAGTGGTCTTGAAAAAGTAGTAAGTAAAAACAATTTATTTAATTTCTTTCGCGTTCCTTAGTAGTAAGTCAAACTAATTATGATAAGTTCATTTGGCGAAATTTGTCCGATTACTTTGTTGGAGAACATCCAGCGTAGCTACGGCTATGCTGAATAACCTCCGCCTCGTACTCGAAAA
>Ga0209187_1002310_pt1 | contig 18521 bp, 19 predicted proteins | sample BantaG_FD_187430 | JGI IMG/M metagenome (GOLD analysis project Ga0209187, IMG submission 187430) | Marine algal microbial communities from Bantry Bay, Ireland - BantryBay_4 metaG (SPAdes) (version 2) | ecosystem: Host-associated > Algae > Red algae > Unclassified | place: Bantry Bay, Ireland...
ATCATTTACTTTTGCTATAATATCAATTTTAAATTGAATTTGATTATCGATAGTCACCACCTCTACACCTCCAATATTTGTTGTCAATAAAGACTAACAAATGATTGATGATGCGGCATGACCGTCAGTTTCCCTTGGTCATGACACTTCTATTTCAGTTAGTTCTTGTAACTCTTTCTTATCTGGCGGCGGAAGTAGTGATGCACCATGAAGGGTTAATTTATATTCTGAGGTTGAACGTCGTCTGGAGCGTTTTTCTGAGGACTTACCAAAATGTCTTTTTTGCATAGCAGTGAGTTGATCATCTAGTTTTAAAATTTTCTGATCTTTCTTAGCTTTTTCTGCCTCTAATTCATGAACCCTTTTTTGAGATTTATCCAAAAGACCCATTGTATGAGTTAAAAACTTTTTTAATAACTCTGGATCGTTTGTGTCACGGACAACTTTTGGAAGCATGATTAATAATACACAACTAACGATAGTTTGGTAAATATTTTTTTAATACCGAACCATGCAGCAATAGCTCAAGCTCTGATTGCGTTATGGTTAAACTGTCATCATAGTCTTTAATATTCATAAAATTACTTTTTTCCATACGCTTAGTAATTAACACAAGGCCTGAACCATCAAAATAAAGAGCTTTTAGTCTCTTGCGATTATTGCCTAAAAATATAAATAAATCACCATGATCAATATCAATATCAATATCAACTTCAAAGCCTTCTCGCACAAAATAACTTAGACGCTCAAATCCATAACGCATGTCTATCGGCTTATGATAAACATATACTTTTGATTGCTTAGGTAATTTGATCACAACAAGCCTTGCTTCAGTAATTCCTCGATCTGGCTAAATGATAAACCTTCGATTGTTAAGCCTGACTGCCATGATAATGTTAAATTTTGATGAATATCTTTTTTAACATTTACTGGCTTAAATGTATTTTTAACTTTTGGTTTATTTTGAATCCAGCCATATAATGTTGACTCAGCAATCCCTGTAGCTTTTGAAATATCACGGTAGTTTACTTTCTCAACTTTTACTAAGCTGATAATTAATTGCTTAAAGTCTGCTGGCCAAGAAAACTTACTGGGGTTACTCTGTTGCGAGCGAATGAAAGATGCCTGCTTATTTAATTCATATAACTTATTTTCCATGTGGCAGATTATAATTTAAGCATAGTTATAATGAAATACCGTCTAGGAGTTTTGGTTACTGTAATTTTACTCAAGTCTTTTTGATTTTTTACGTTTTTGGCAAGTTCTTTGCCGATATCTTCTATATTCATAACTGCTTAACCTATACTAGGCTGAAATCAGCCAAGTATAGGTTAAGCAGTTACACAAAAATAATTACAGGCTCAATTAGTAATTACAGTAGCTTTGGTAATTTACTTTATTAACACTTGAAGGCTTCGCATAATATACATTGTACTTTTTAGCGGTACTTCTTTTTAAGCGACAAGTATCACCTGATGTGTTTTTTACTCTAAAATGAAGTCCATCGTAAAAGAATATTCTTCCAACATGAGAAGAAGAAGATGATGATGACGTAGAGCTTGAAGAAGAAGGTGATGAACTTGAAGACGAAGAACTTGAAGACGAAGAACTTCCATGCATTTTATAGTCTTTGCTTGCTTTAGATGTCCAGTCTCCGTCTGGGTCTAAGCCCACAACGCTGAATCTATAGGTCTGACCAGCATTTAAATATTTCGTGTGCACTTTAACATTACAGTAACGATGGGAACTTTTACAATGTGTTACTGTGTAAAAGTACTTATTATTCATGTATAAATTAAAACGCTTAAACCTAGCGCGGTTTTCGAGCTGCCCTTTATATATTCTAACATTTATATGTTTACTATCTTTTTTTGTGATGCTATTAATTGATGGTGCTTTTTTAATATTTGTAGACATCTTTTCAAACCTTTTAGCCTCTTCTGCATCAGGTGATAGACTGGAGGCCATTTCAAAAGCTTCTGAGCCAACTTCATCTGAGTTAAATTTATCGCCACAACCAATAAAAGTTGAAAAACTTAATAATGTAACAAGTGATAATTTTAATGTACTTAATTTGTTCACATAGCCCTCCCCGGCAAAGTTTATACATAGTTCAATTGCATAGAAGGTGCCAACTGGAAGTTGAAAGTAATTATAAGTATTTGTAAACACTGCGTTTTATTTTGGTACAGTTAAACTGTTTAAGTTTTTAAATTAAACTCAAAAACTATACAGTTTGTAATTTTAAAAACTTTAACCAGATGATCATTTTGATACACTCTACATAGTTGTGCGCATTGATCCGAAAATAACGTCAGCGAAGTGTTTCAAACTAAGACAAAAGTATAGTGATCGAGTTATGAGTTACAACCTGGTTAACTCATTAGTCCAGCACCTAGTAAGATTTAAGTCCATAATCTTTAATCTTATTTATGAGGACACCAGAAAAATGAATAACCAGGATGTAGACAAATATCTAATCGCAATAAATAAAAAATATCAAGTTAGTGATAGAACTGAAAAAAGTAAACTTTTAGATCATGTAATTTAGGGCATTATTTGATGGAATTGGTATTAGACAGAAAATAGAGCCATGCTCAGCAAAAAAAGGGTAATTAATAAAAGATAGCTTTAAAGATATTGAGAAAAGTCTACCTTTTAAATTCTTAGCAATTAACTCTGACTCAGGCAGCGAGTTTTTAAATAAAAACATGCTTCAGTTCACTCAAGGCAGAAGTATTAGCTTTAGCAGGTCTCGCCCATATAAGAAAAATGATAACTGTTATGTTGAACAAAAAACTTTACTCATGTTAGAGAAATTTTTGATTACGAAAGGTTTGAAGATCAACAACTAGTAGACTTAATGAATGATATTTATAAAAATTACTGGAACCCATTACAAAACTATTTTTTACCAACATTTAAATTAAAAGAAAAGTTAAGAGTTGGAGTTAAAATAGTAAAAAAATATGACAAACCAAAAACTTCTTATCAAAGAGTAATTGAAAGTGGGGTACTGACAAAACAGGAAGAGGAGAAATTAAGAATGAAAAAACAAGACTTAAACCCATTTGAATTAAAGGCAGCTCTTGAGATAAAATTAAAGGAGTTTTTTGAAGTATTACGAAAAATAAATATTAGAAAGGAGGCTGCTTAATGTTTAAATCTGCTATAAAAGCACTCAAAGCCTCGGTATAATTTACTTATGGGGTAATACGTTAGGGCTTGAAAATTTAAGACTACAGAGCAAAGAAGCTCAGCTAACAGCAAAAAAGGCTTAAATACATATGAAAGTATAACTTAAGAAGTAACTAATGCCTGTGAGGGACTGGCAGTCTCAGGCAGATCCAGACGTAGATTCAATATAACTAAAATAAACTAATTGGAGAAGGCATTATGGGCTCACGGAAAGCTTAGAACAAAATATATCCAAGCCACCCGCTACAATAAAGAACTAAGCCACATCTGTGTATTCGAAGAGCCCTGTCTTAAATGAACCCCCACGTCGACCACTAATGATTTTAGATTTTTTCTTCGATAACTGGTTGAGCAAACGAGCTTCCAGCTCATTGCTCAAAGCTAATATGTCCTTTTTTTCGGCCTTGGCGTATATATCACCCCAGCGATTGCTGGCAAAAACAACCCCCTTAATCTTACCACTTTTAGACCTTTTAAAATTAGATTTTATCGAAAAATCTAACTTTTCTAATTTAGAAATTATAACTCTATTAATATACTCTTCCTGCCAAGGGTTAAGATTTTTAAAACTAAGGTTTTTTTTCATGATATCTCCTTTAATTATTGTTGCATTTATATCTTACTAAATTAAACATGAACAAGGTGCTGAGAAAATGTTAAAAACTCTTAACAATGTCCCCCCCCCCCCCACCCTATTAAAGCCGGGGCTACTTTCATAAATTTATTTGACTATATAAAGCCATCAAGACCGGAGTTTTCGTTGGTAGTGACTGTTGACCTGAGAACATCAAGCTGCTGGATTAAAATTTCTTTGGTGTGCTTGCAGAGTAATTTCAAACTTCGATCTTCAACAGAGGCATATAAGGGGTTCCATTTATTATTTACGTAAATTGAAACTCTAAATACTCCATTCTCCTTTTTTTCAAAAAAACATTTATAGAACATATTATATTTTTCCATCCCAGTGTAGAATTTGGCTAAAATAAAATATTCCTCCTCAGCTCCTAGATTTTTATAACTAAAACAATCCACTTACATACCTCCTTAGATAGGCCTATAAATATTATAGGCCAAAGAGAGTGAATAAAGTCTTGGAGAAGTATTGGCTTCTCTCAACAGTTTATAAAAAATGAATTATATTGAGACAGTTATCTGTTAAAAACAAATATGGATCTTATTTTTCGTACTTACTACAGTAAAATTTATCTGTATCCCAAAATATACTAAAGTTTGCAATGGATATGGATACTTTTTCTGGCTTATAAATACAGGCTTGTTTTTTTACCTTTTCAAAGGCATCGCCAATAATAGTATCGATCATTTGTGTGGTAAGCAGTAATTCCTCACCATTTTGCAACAAATAATAAACAGGTTGATCGTTCTCCATTTTAACAAATACATTTTGGTTTGCAACAGCACTTATGTCCACAGGTTTTTCAGTTTAAGTTGGCGCTTGTCCCTTGTCCCTCTAAAGGATTATCAGTAAATCTTTTACGTTTTATATTTTTAGAATTACTTAAAAAATTTGGATCAGTTAACTTGTTGCTGCTCATTATGATTAAGCTTATACCAATTCCATCAAATAATGCCCTAAATTACTCACCATTTTCATTCATTTTTAAATTTTGTTCAATCAAGAAATCCTCTGCTTAGCCTTGCTAGGCCTGCGGTTTCTTTCAATCACAAAAATTAAACCTAAATAAAACTGAAGACTAATTTAGGGCATTATTTAATGGGATTGGTATTATTAATAAAAATAAAAAAAGCAGTTGGTTCAAAGCATACTCGCATGCTTTAACTTCATGGTTTAAATGGTATATACAAAAAAAAGGCTATAAAGACGGAAAAAATGGTGTTCTATTAGGGTTCTATGCCTTTTTATATACATATCTAAAATATATAAAAGCTCTCTTTATGAAGTAAAATAATTATTTACATTAATAATTTCTTATACACACCTAAAGAATAATTAATCTATTCTCAAGCTTAAAACCTAGACTATTATTATTATTTTGAGACTTATCAGGACTCAAGTCTCGTAATTGTTTGCCATAACTGTGTAAATTCTCAAGTTGTAAATTTATTTGACGATAAGTTTTGTACACAATGCAATCAATTGGGAGATAGGTAATGATTAATTGGGATGAATTTGAACATATACATGTTATCAAAAAACTTAAGCAAATTCTTAATTCTTGGTGGAATATAGATACTGTTTTTACCGACGAAAAAGGAAATATAAGAGGTGTTGATTTTGGAAGCCCAAAATTAGTTAACCCTGCTGTTCAATTATTTTTATCTAAGGACACTTCAAGAGATAGCTTAGCTCACGAAGTTGCAAAGAGTGTTGAGGACTTAAAAAATTCAGGAAATAGGTATTCAATCAGAAAGTGGGAAACTGCTGGCTTTGATATGGCTGTTGTTCCAATAATTATTGATAATGAATTTATGGGTTCAGTTGTTGCTCTTGGTTTTTTAAAAGATCAAGGCGTAGAAAACCAAAGGTTACCCGAAATAAAAGAACGTTTAGCAATATTTGGTGCTAACTCTAACATTATAGAGCAAGCAGCATCAAACATCAGATATATTGATGATAAAAACGTAGCTCACTTTACCCAATTAGTTGAGCTTGTAGCACAAGAGATCGTTACATTACATTTAGAAATTACTTCTCGAGAAAATAGAATCAAAGAACTGAATAAAGAATTAGGTAGCCGCTATAAATATGACAATATGATTGGTAAATCCAAGCCGATGCAAAGCCTATATTCGCTTCTCGATAAAATCAGAGGAGCTGATAGCACAGTTTTAATTCAAGGAGAAAATGGTACTGGTAAAGAACTCATTGCTAAAGCCATACACTACAACTCACTTAGAAAGGAAAAGCACCTTGTAATACAAAACTGCTCAGCCTTTAATGACAACTTACTTGAATCAGAATTATTTGGTCATGCCAAAGGTTCATTTACAGGCGCTATTAAAGACAAAAAAGGTTTATTTGAATTAGCAGATAAAGGAACATTTTTCTTAGATGAGATTGGTGATACATCACCAACAATGCAAGTTAAACTTCTGCGTGTATTACAAGAAGGGACTTTTACTCCTGTGGGATCCATTGAGTCTAAACAAGTAAATGTAAGAGTTGTTGCCGCAACAAACAAAAACTTAAAAGAAATGGTTGAAAAAGGTACATTCCGTGAGGATTTATACTACAGACTAAACGTAATAAATATTGCAGTTCCCGCCCTAAGGGAGCGCAAAGAAGATATTCCATTACTAACTGAATTCTTTTTAAATGAAAAAAATGAAACTGGACAGCCTAGAGGCTTAACTAATAGAGCATTAGAGAAGCTTTATGATTATCAGTGGCCAGGTAATGTACGTGAACTTCAAAATGAAATGGAAAGAGCTTTAGTTCTATCTGGTCACGAACATAAAATTACTGCTGATATGCTTTCGCCTAAAATTATTAACTCTAATACTAAAACTAATGTTCAAGGGTCGCGTGTACATGGAAAATTAAAAGATGCACTTGAAGAGCTGGAAAGAGAAATGATTCAAGCTGGCCTACGCAGAACTGGTTGGAATAAGTCTAAGCTTGCAAAAGAGCTTGGTATTAGTAGAGCTGGGTTAATTATGAAGGTTGATAAGTATGACCTTGATAAGAGAAAAATTGCTAAATAATTAGCTATTATAAAATAATTGTGAACAGGGCGTAAATTTACTTTACGCTTTTTTTTTATTTTTTTCATAATCAGTACTACTCACCTCGCCATTGAGGGTTTAAAATTAATTTTCACTATGAATAATAATTAAATCTATTGAGCTATAATTTATTTAATTTAGGTATGTAATTGCTACATAGATGTATTTATTTTGAATACATAGAAAAGTTTTATGTTTCGTCACTTAGTTAAACACCTCAGTTTGTATTTAATTCAAGATAATTGATGGTAGCATTTCGACAAATCTCAAGTTACTGTAATTACAGTATATTTTTAGTTTCTCCACAGCCTCATAGATGTAACTTTCTAGACAGTTTTCTTTCGTACATCCTAGCAAAAAGCGGCACACACATTGCTTTACTTATAGTTAATTAACATCCCCCTATGGAGTATTAGGTATGAAGCCATCTTTATTGAAGCGCAGTCAAACCGCAATTGTTTTTGAAAACATTGTTGATAAGGCTTTTAATATTTTAGGTGCTCAATTTGATTTAGAAATTAAATACGTTGAAAAATATAATTTAGATCAAGAAAGAATGTACAAGCTTAGTGTTGTTGAAACTAATTTATTATCTTACCCAGTTAATTTTTATGGAGTTTTCAAAGGCTTATTAGAATTACACTTTAGTTCGCCTTTAAATGTAAAACAAATTCATCGCGTTGATAGTATTTTAAGCTTATTTGTCAAATCCCCAACACAGTACCTTGAAAGAACAGTACTTCTCAAAGAGCTTGAAAACTACTTAATTGCACAAAAAAACACAGACTCCAGCAAAGTAGTTAATATTAAAGATTTTAAAAAGTCTAAAATTAATGATTCTCAAATTACTGACCTTTCATACCTTAAAATTATAAAGTCACACCCGCCTATTTTTATTGAGGGAAGCAATGTTGATGACCGTGCAAAATTAGCCTTGGAGTTACATTATTTTTTAAGATATAAATCATTCGTTAACTTCACTGATATTTCTCAAAATATTACAAGCTATAAAGACCTTTTAGAGCTAAATACCTCAACTATTTATATTAATGATGCTGATAAACTTTCTTTTGAACATAAAATGATTTTTTTAGATTACTTTACTGAACCCAATATTAAAGATCACCCTTTGATCATATCTAGCTCTGACACCTCCTATGCCTTTTTACTGAGGGATACTTTAAATAGAACTCTTCTTAAGTTTTTATCTATTTATCATATCAGGTTAAATAAGCCTTTATCAGAAATTAAAAAAGATGGCTTTACCACTTTTCTAAATAGTATTCTTAAAGACCCTAAGCATTTTTTTACTACTCACTGATTTTTGCCATAATTAATTACCTTGATCAAAAAACAAAGATATGAGGTAATTGATGAATGGAAAAATTTAGTTCTTTTTTAAATAACTCATTGCCCACTAGTGAATTTAAAATTTTCCCTCTCGCGGGTGATGCCAGCAGCAGGAGCTATTACCGTATAGTTTGTGGTGAAAATAGCTATATACTTATGAGCTGGGAAGCTTTTAACCCTGAAGATTATCCTTTTTTAACTGTTGCAAATTTATTTAAAAATCATGGCGTCAATGTTCCACAGATTATTAGCCAGAACGGAAGCGAGGGCTTATTACTTCTTGAAGACCTCGGTGACTTAACTCTAGAAAGAAAGTTTTGGGAATTTCAAGACGAATCAATGGTTATTCCTTATTATAAAAAATCAATTGATGAACTTATTAAAATTCAATTTTTAACTACTTCAGACAGTGATAAGTCATGTATTGCATTTAATACTAAGTTTGATCACGATAAATTTTTATGGGAATTTAACTACACCTACAAGCACTTACTTAAAGGTATACTTGGCGTGGATCTTAACGATGCCGATGAAAAAATACTACTCAAAGATTTTTCAGACGTAAGTAATAAATTAGCTTCTCATTCAAATAATATTAGTCATAGAGATTACCACTCAAGAAATTTAATGATTAAACTTGGTGAAATCAAGGTCATTGATTTTCAAGATGCCCGCCTTGGCCCATTACAATATGATTTAGTAAGTTTACTCCACGATAGTTACGTTGATATAAGTAGTGATAGTCAGAAATTATTACTAGAATACTATAAAAATGAAATACAACCTTTTATTGGCCGTGATTTTTCAGAATCCGAGTTTGATGAAATTTATAAAATTCAAACTATCCAGCGCTGCTTCAAAGCATGCGGGAGCTTTTCAAGTTTTTATAACACAAGAGATGATCGAAGGTATTTAAAGTACATTAGTGGAACTTTAAAGATTATCTTTAACGAGCTTATAGAAATAGATGAACTTAAGCCGTTACTTAAATTACTTAACGAAAGTGGCGCACTTGAATATGGTTATAATCAACTATGAAGGCAATATTGTTATCTGCAGGCTTTGGCACAAGGTTTAGGCCCCATACCAACACTATCGCCAAACCTGCCATACCATTTCTAAATTTACCTTTGATTGCCTACTCTATTAATTATGCGAGTAAGTGGTCTTGCTCTGACATAATTATTAATACTCATCATTTACCTGAATCAATATCAAGCTGTGTAGCAAAACTATCTAGTAATTTAAACTGCGACATACATTACTTAAATGAAACCCCTAATATTTTAGATAGTGGTGGTGGAATTAAAAACGCTGAAAGCTATCTAAATTCAAATGATAACTTTTTAGTATTCAATACTGATATTCCTCATATATTGCCTAATATTGATTTTAAACAAATTGAAGCCCAGCATATAAAAAGTAATTCATTAGTTACTTTTTTAACCTGTAATCTTAATGACCTCGGCACTAAAATCAAAGGTATATGGACTAAAGAAAACTCTAATTCCGTTATGGATATTGGCCTTGGTCCTAAAGAAAACCTAATCTGCAAACACTATATCGGAATTATGTTAATCTCTAAAAAATTATTTAAACTACAGCCTACCTATAAACCTCATAATATTATTTATGACGTAATTTTGCCAGCTCTTAATAATGGACATCAAGTAAGTACTTTTCATATTAATAATTTAAAATGGTTTGAAACTGGTAATTTAGATAGTTACTTAGATGCAAGCTTTGATGCCTTAGACCAACTTATTGATAATCCTGAAAGTCTATTTTCTCAGGAGCTGAAAATTATTTTTAAAACATTTAATTTAAATAACGTCGCCACAAAGGCCAGTAAATATAAAATAATTTATAATAACCTTCTTAACCCCGGTTTAAACACTAATCACTTATCAGGCTCTATTGTTCTTGGTGAAAATATTAATCTTACCAACACAAAATCTTTGTGCAATAGCGTTATTTACTCTACTCCCCCTCAAAGTGATTTTAGTTTAAATAGAAGGCTCGTTTTGTAATATAATTTATTTACACAGGGCCTGTTTTATATCTTAATTTGCCATTTAATTTACAATAACAAATAAATTTTATATATGTAGTACTGACTTAATTTATTAAGTTAACTTTATTAATTTATATCGCTTGAAATAAATACTAAATATAACTCAAGCTAAGGAGCTCAATATGACAGAATTATTAGGAATGCTTACTTCACAATTAGGCGTTGACGAAACACAAGCTAAAGGCGGCGTAGGCGCAATCTTAAATCTTGCAAAAGAAAAATTAGGTGATGGTGATTTTTCACAAATTACAAGCGCACTTGGTGGTGGCACAGCGGAAGCTATGGCTGCAGCTCCATCAGCAGTTGAAGGCGGCGGCGGAATGGCCGGAATGCTTGGTGCTGCGACTTCTGCTTTAGGTGTTGATTTAGGTGGACTTGGAAAGATGGCAGCCCTTGCCGGAACTTTTAAATCTCTAGGATTAGACTCTAGTATGATTAGTAAGTTTGCTCCCATCGTTATGGGTTTTATAAAAGACAAAGGCGGAGAAGGCGTTGGTTCTATTTTAGAAGGACTAATGAAGTAATAAAAAATTAAATATTAATTTGCTGACCCACATTTATTTATTAAATGTGGGTTTTTTTTATTTTTTTAAAGAACCTAAAATACCTCTAATTAAAGCCCTGCCAATTGATGAACCCGCAGATCTTAAAATAGATTTTGTTACAGCCTCACCAAAAGACTGCCTTTGTCTTCCTGGTTTCTTTTTAGGTTTTGCAGCCTCTTCCTCCTCTTGCTTTTTTTCTTCCTCTGCTATTTTCTTCAGTTTTTCTTCTTGTCTTTTTTTAAGCTCCTCAAATGCTGAATGGCGATCTAAGGTTTTAGTGTAAGTCGAATTAAGTGGAGATCTAGCAATAAACTCTGCCCTTTTAGCTGCATCGATAGGGCCCATTTGACCCTTCGGAGGGCAAACCAAAACTTTTTCAACCATCTGTGGGGCACCCTTAAGATCTAAAGTAGATATTAAAGCCTCTCCTATACCTAAATTAGTAATCACGTCTTCAGTATCTAAATTTGGATTAGGCCTAAATGTTTCAGCTGCGGCCTTCACTGCTTTTTGGTCTTTCGCAGTAAATGCCCTTAGTGAATGCTGAATTCTATTACCTAGCTGACCTAAAATTTCATCTGGAAGGTCTAATGGGTTTTGTGTAACAAAGTAAACACCAACACCTTTTGACCTAATAAGCCTTACAACAGTTTCAATTTTTTCTACTAATGATTTCGGCGCATCATCAAATAGCAAGTGGGCTTCATCAAAAAAGAAAACCATTTTAGGTTTCTCTGGGTCACCTAGTTCCGGTAAATTTTCAAATAACTCAGATAACAGCCACAATAAAAAACTACTGTAAAGTCTCTTGTCATTCATTAGCTTTGTAGCATCTAAAATATTTATTACACCATTACCTGAGAAATCACATTGCATAATATGATTTAAATCTAACCCAGGCTCATTAAAAAAATTATCTCCACCAGCTTCTTGAAGTGTGATTAATTTTCTTTGAATAGCACCGACACTCACTTTTGATATGTTGCCATAGTCGTCTTGTAGCGCTTTTGAGTTGGCAGCCATATTTTTAAAAATTTCACGAAGATCTTTTATATCTAATAATAATAAACCTTCATCATCTGCAAACTTGAAAGCCATATGTAAAATATCGCTTTGTGTATTATTTAAATCTAATATTCGCGAAAGCAGAACTGGCCCAACTTCTGAAACAGTGGCTCTAATTGGCAATCCATTCTCACCATACAAATCCCAAAAGGTGCATGGGTGGCCTGTAAAATTAAAATTCTCTAATTTTATTTTATTAATTCGCTCAGTTATCTTGGGGTGCTCTTTTCCTGCCACAGAAACTCCAGAGAGGTCTCCCTTCACATCCGCTGTAAATACTGGAACTCCCATTTGACTAAATTGCTCTGCTAAAATCTGTAAAGTTACAGTTTTACCAGTTCCCGTAGCTCCGGCTATCAAGCCATGTCTATTAGCCATTTTAGGCTCTATAAATATTTGCTTTCCATTTGGGTTTGACCCTAATATTATTTTTTCCATGTAAATATTTTTACACTATTATTCTAATTTTGACATGACCTTATGACCCAGCGATTTTCAAATTAATTATGCAGCGTGCTATTTATGTTCAGGGGTAATTGTGCAGCGAGTCTATGTAAATTCAAAAACCTTTATTAAATTCAAAAACTTAAACGAACCTGGTCTACACAATATATATTTTACAAAGCCATATTGTTTTAAAAAAACTCCATAAATTCGTAGTTTTGCAGATTTTTTAATAGATTATTTATCGCAATAGATATAGTGGTAGGTTTAGTTAAATTACCTATTAGGGGGCGCTTTGAAGTCGTTATTTATTAGTATAATCTTATTATTTTCAATTTCTTCTCAAGCTGCGGTTTGGGACAGCTATTATACTTGGGATCAACAGTGGGAAGAAAAGTACTCTGATTGGGTAAATACCAGCTGGCATCAATATATCTTTACAGATAAGGACAGTCCTTATAACGGAATCCCCAACGACTGTGCCGACGCTGGGTATGCCATGAGAGCCATTTTTGCTTTTGAAAATAACCTTCCATTTGCAATTGTCGACCCTACAAGAAATTCAACTAAGCCCATTACTAACCTAATGAAGCGCTGGGATAGGTTACCTGCTGGTATACCTAGGCTAAAAGCTTTCATCGCATACCTTGCGGGAATTGTTTATACTGGCTCAATGCCACAAGATTCAGTGCCAGTAGCGCTAACTCCTGAAGCTCTTATTCCAGGTATAATTTTTGTTAAGCCACGAGTTCATAGCTATCAAATTAAAGATTGGTCTCCACAAGGAATACCTATAACTATAAACTCAACAACACCGTATAGTGTTAAAGATATGCATAAGTACATTAGCTTTCCTGCATATATTCCAGAAGACATGACAAACTTCAGTGACGGTTACCGTCGATTCAAAAGGCCTGATGAGCTTTATAAAATGACTTCATCACTACCTGGTTTTAGCTTAGAGCAATTTATTATTAGTGAGTCATTAGACTTTAACAGTGTCGACTTCAATGACTTCATTATTGAGAGAACTCACACTGTAAAAGAAACTATGGAAGTTAAAACAAGAAGGCTTATGTTTAATGTTTGTTACTCATCATATAACCGAGCCAGTGTAATTAATGAATCAACAAACTATTTTAATAAAATACAAAGTCAGGGTCGCAGCTGTATGAACGCAAAAGAGTTTGATCAATATTCTACTTTTTCTCGCGACAAGAGACTAAAAGAGTACTTTGTACGCTTACAACAGTATATTGCACAAACTAAAAAATTTAAAGGCGAAGAATTTCCTTTAAAAGCATACGCTCTAGATATTTTCGTAAATGACCCCTCTGCCTACCAAAGAACACGCAAACAGTTCTTAAAGTTTTGTACAATCTCATACAGTTCGGGGAAAATTTTAGATGTGCGTGAACTTTGGCAACGTCTAAGGTTTAATTTACTAGTGCAAAACCCCAATACAACAAGGGACTGGAGATGGGGTGAATATACAACACCATTTACTACTAGCTGCCCCACTTTTGAGGAAGTTCATTAGTGCAAAAAAATAAGTTTCGCTTATTACTCGTTGTAACTTTTGCCGTTGCAGCGGGTATAATTATATCTACCAAAATAAATAATACGATAGGTTATACTACGCCCGAAGAAACAGTTCCTGTTTTACAAAAAGAAACTACGGCTAAAACTAATAAAACTGCTCCAGTTAGTAAAATTAAAGCCGATGTCATCTTGGCAGAAGAAAAACGACCTTCTAATTACCTAGGGTTAATCCCAGAATGTTTAAATATTCAGGTTAACCCTGATGACACCTTAAAAAATATTGTTAATCAGAACAAATGGATGAGTAAAGATCCAAAAAATTTAATCAGGCAAAATTTAGTTTACAAAATTAATAATAAAGAACTACGTATATCAGTGATGCCTACTGAAACTAATAAAAATTGGACTCTCCAGAGCTTCGATGTAGATAGCGAAGGCTTACCAATCCCAAAAAATAAAATTCTGGGGCTACAATACCACCAACTCGCAGATAAAATAAAAACTGAAAGTAACGGAGCCACCTTAATCTCTGACGAGCAAAATTTACTAGTAAAAACCCCTGAGAACTCAGGTAGTATTTTATTTATTAATGACCAGCCTGTTCAAATAAAGTTATTTAATAAATCTGACCAAAGGATGCTTGAGTGCCAGGGCAATTACTGCCTTTGTAACCAGGCTCTAAGTAGTTAAAATTAAATACTTATTTTTTTCTTTTTAATCACAAGGCTCTGGGCTTCATTTTCCAATTCAGATAAAAATCTTCTCTTTCTTGGCTAGAGCCTCGCGTCGCGCTTTGCGTATCCATCTGTGCGGCACGAAGTGACGCTCAGTGAAGACGCAATGCTGCCGTAAGTGCGCTCTAGCCAAGAAAGAGAAGATTTTTATCTGAATTGGAAACTTAAAGTTAATAAAGCTTTATACACGCTATAAAAGCTCCAAGAGTTTGCTATCTTTGAAGTTCTCTTATAATAATAGTTATAGCTATAAACTCTTTTAGGATATTTTCAAATGGCCCAAAAAACAGAAATTATGGTTACTGATAAAGCTGGTAATACAGCTTTTATTAATATGACCGACGTGAAAACTAAGAGGCTTAATCAGTGGCAAGGTTGGTATTGTGGCACTGGTATTGAAAATATCAATATTTTAAATAAAGGTCGTATGTACGGAGCTGTTTGCAAAAATGGTAAAGAGCTTGGCAATATTTATAAAAGCTTTAGCCTAAACACCTCCCCTACCTTATGTGAAAAGCCTTCATGTCATTGCGGGTCTGATATTTTAATTCCAAAATCTAAAACCATAAAAGATTTTGATCGCGTTAAAAAAAATGCTATTAACTCTAAAAAAATAAAACTTGAAAACATGGTAACCATCGACGGTAATTTTAACCTTAGAAAAAGTAATACCATTGCTATTGATTGGAATGTCGGTAAGCGCTGTAACTATAATTGTAGTTATTGCCCCGACAGTGTGCATGACAAAAAAAGCCCCCATATCCCCATGAAAGACTTTATGACGGCTATAGGCAACCTTGACAAACAAATTCCAAAAGATAAAAACTTAAAAATTACTTTCACTGGTGGTGAACCCACTTTTAATCCAAACTTCTTTGCCTTTGTTAGTTATTTAAAAAATACATTTGGTGAAAGAATAAATATTTTTACTAATACCAACGGGAGCCACACTAAAGAGTACTTAGATACATTAAATAAATTTTCTACCCTTTTAATTTCAGTCCATTTTGAGTTTATTGATGTTAAGCGCTTTATTAAAAAAATTAAATACCTGGTTGAACAAAGACAAAAAGATGAACGCTATGATTTAAATACACTTTTGTATGTAAAAATCATGGTCACGCCAGACACCCTTGAAAACGCCAAAGACTTATTTTTTGACTTAACTCATTTTAGAAAACATGTTTTTGATTTAAGAGTGAACCTCGAACCCATTGTAGACAAAGAGGATGACTACACTTTACTCAATTATACAGACGATCAGAAAAATGTAATCCGTAATATTAACGCCCATGACAGACTCTTAAGAACTAACTTAGAGTCTTTTGTGAAATTCTTAACTAATAAAAAGTTATTAAAATCTAAAGAAAATATCGAAAGAACCTTTTCAAGGCTTTAATACAATTAGCGCCAAATTCTCTCATCAGGAGGGTTTAAAACTTTACCAGTGCCACCACTTCTACCGCCCAACTCCAAGTCAGTTTTAAATATTTGCCCTGAAAATAATTTAACTGAATAACCTGTTCTACCACCATTTTCTAAGCAACCACCGGGTATTTTAAATTCAGCGTCCTCATCTCCGTAGCTTGACGTTTTACAATTAGCAAACCAAGGCTTTACATTTTCATCTGAAAAATCTAGCGCCCTTATGCCGTGGAGCCACCCTGTTAATAAATGCTTCGCTTCATTTAAAAAATAGAAAGTGCTGCCATTTTTGAGCTGTTTTGATATTCGTATTTGCTCATAAACATCTAATGCTTTTTCCGGTGTACTTCCTAAGTCACCAAGTATTTTTATATTTGAGACATCATCAACATAACCGCCACCTTCAAATAATTCAGCTTTTTTAGCCCTTAACTTATTCAAATAAACTTTAGAAAACTCGGGCTCTATTGAGTAATAAGTACTATCAAATAAATCTGGAGCAATTGCTGCTATTTCATGATTTCTTATGTTCACTCCACCACCGTCCGGGACCAAAGAGTCGTGGTTATTATTACCCATTGTTGTAAGTGTTTGGTAATGAGAAAACGAACTCACTACAATATCTTTAAAATTCTTTAGCGAGTTCAATGCCAAGTTTGAGCGTAGGCCTTGCTCATCACCTGGGTACCTTGAGTGATTGGGAAATATTGTTGTGTCTTTTCTCAGTTCTTGATTCGAGGCCTCAGAACCATTTTCATCTAATCTCGGTGGCACTAGCTTATCTACCCTACTGCCCACTCGTGACATTCTGTCACCTCGCGCCCAGGAGTCCTTGTGCCATGGCCCTATACGCCCGCCAAAGGGCTTTGCAAAGGCTCTTGCCTTTATGGTTAGTCTCTCACCAATTGGGAAAAATATAGGCCTTGTTGTTGTCTGGGCAACAACTGCTGAGTACACCCAACTCCAAGGGTTTTTTTCTATTCCTAAGCTATATTGTAAAATGCTATTTTTTCTTACTGACTCTTGAGCCCATTCATATAACTTTTCACCACTATCATAAAGTTCAAGAAATCTGTCTTTTGCTCGCCCACTAGGGTATTGAGAGACATTTTTTGATGAGCTATCACTTATAGTGCAGTTGGTGTTTCTGCTATCAGTATAATAAACTCTCGGGTTAACATCTATTGAGCTAAAGAAGTTTACGCTTCGATTACCCAAAGAGTTATAATAATCAACTTCAGGTGGGCCATTTTCTAAGTTTGAGAGTGTTAGGTTTTTACGTACCATTTTGTTAACGCCCTCACTAACTGAATCACCATTTAAATCATTGAAGTCCCCACTTGATTTTTGCATTTGATTGATTAAGCCGTAAATTATTTCTCTTCTTGCTTTTTGCTCTAACCTAAAAGACGCCATTATTGAAGTAGCATAACCATAATTAAAAGCTACTAAATTTTGACATGTTCGAACTAGGTTTTGCTGTTGATAGTCTATACCTTGATTCAAAGCGACCTGTGCACTTGCACTTACTAATGCAATGACATTACTTCTACTCACTGATGGAACTGAAAAGGTTCTTTTGTAACAAAATTGATCCGGCCCAGTTGTAGGCTTCCAAGTTGGGTCAAAGCCAATACAAATAATTGGAGTTTCTTTTAAAACCTCATCCTTGGCACTTAAGTTTGGCTTAAAAATTTCATCATTACTATTTGGGTCTTGAGCCCGGGGGCGAGCTGGGTGATAGATGGCTTCATTTTGACGATTAGCACCAATCCCATACTGCCCAAGCACGCGGTAACGCCAGGCTAATAACTTCCAAGCTTGCCTAACTTGATAATTTTGGTGGGCAATAACATTTAAAAGCTCTGCCTGTTTCTGGGCACCATAGTAAGCCGCTAGATCTACTGAGTTTTGTAAGTTTACTTTATCATGAACGACCAATGCCACATTAATGGACATTGCGAAAAGAACAAATAGCACCTGGAATATAATGGCTATAAATATGGCCATCTGCCCTTTTTTATTTTTAAGAATATTATTGTTAAATAATTTTTTCATCTACAGATAAGTGTAAACAAAAGATATTATTTAATCTAGTAATCTTATGGCTAATTCCACAAACTCTAGTTGAAAAAAGTGAACAGACCCTTTGAACTTCTTTTCAAAAGGGCACTTCGGGAGACTGTATCTTTAGTAATAAAAAGTGTGCCCACACACTGCACTTCACTCAAGATGAAAGGCGGGAGCCTTTTTAAAGAAGGAAATTAACCATGTTATACCAATCCCATTAAATAATGCCCTAAATTAGTCTGCAGTTTTATTTAGGTTTAATTTTTGTGACCAGAAAGAAACCGCAGGCCTAGCAAGGCTAAGCAGAGGATTTCTTGACCTGAACAAAATTTAAAAATGAATGAAAATGGTGAGTAATTTAGGGCATTA
>Ga0209187_1002311_pt1 | contig 18517 bp, 24 predicted proteins | sample BantaG_FD_187430 | JGI IMG/M metagenome (GOLD analysis project Ga0209187, IMG submission 187430) | Marine algal microbial communities from Bantry Bay, Ireland - BantryBay_4 metaG (SPAdes) (version 2) | ecosystem: Host-associated > Algae > Red algae > Unclassified | place: Bantry Bay, Ireland...
CATCATGGCCGTTCGTGGCCGCGTCCACCTGCCCCCACGACCCCGTAAACGCCGCACCTGCCCTCACGCACCTTTTTAACCACGATTCTGCTTCCGCGGACCGTACGGGCGATGAAGACGTCGCCACCTCTAGCAACTTCACAGAAAGATGCGGGCAGCCCCGGCGCATGTTCCCATAGTCAAGAAAGCGCCGGGGGACGTCCTCCAACGGCGAAGGGAGCCAAATGGACCGCCAAAAACGTTTTTTTAAGTACTCCCGCAACGTGCACTAGAAAGAAGGACTTTTTTTTCGACGTGTGGGTGTGAGAAAGCACCCTAGACTAAAATCCAGGGAAAGTTTCAATGAAATTTCAAGGCCCCTCGCACAGACCCTTTCCTCCATGAATTTCACGTAACGTGACATTCTTACGCTGTCTTACAAACGTGTCTCCTTCGGAGTCGCTTGAGCGTTCCAGCGGTGCTTCACAGGCGCAGATTTACCTCTCGCCGCGCCGCTGCGGCGGCCACCGTCGAGACAACTGTCGTCGCAGCCCGACGTCAATGTCCATGACACACAGACCCTTCGTCGACTGTTCTTTCGGTGTTTCTATACACCCAACCCTGTCTCCCACTCCTCGTTGTCAGCATGGGGCCTTCCCCCATTCGCAAGGAGAAGGCATCTGCACCATTGTGGAGATTCATCAAGATGATGGTTGCGGATGGTAAGCGGTTATTGTCGTGCCTCGCCCTGCTTTGTACAACTTACTGAAACATGTCCCACAACGCTATACAGGCGGAGAAGCATCTTTTGGAATGTCAAGAGGCGCATGCACTTGATCCTACAATGCGAACTTCGGTTCTGGGTGCCGCCGTAAGCTCAGTGGAGGTGAGCAAGGTGGGTCGAGGAGGCTTCTCGGGCGCCGAGATGTTGCCAACCTTGAGCCCTGCTGTTTTGGATCACTGGGAACAACGGTGTGCAACATTGATGTTTAGGGGCGGCTTGCCCTTTTCCGTGTTGCACTCGCCCGAGTGGAAAAGTTTCTTTCTGTTTGTCTCTGGTAGTCGCTTTTCAGGACCTGGTGAACCGAGAAAGGTGGGGGACTCGCGCCTGGACCGTGCCAGTGGGCAGGTCGCGGCCCGCGTGGACGCGGCGGTCCAGTGCGCCGACGCTGTGGCATTGACCCTGGACGGTGCCGCCGACGTGAACGGGAAGACGACGTTCAGAGTGTTAATGTGTCGCCCCAGAACGTTGCTTCTCATTTCGTTTCGTACGGCTGTCACAGTTGCGTCGGCCCAGAACTTGCTCCTCGCTTTTCGTGCCTGTTTGCCGTCGTCTCTCCTCTAGACTACTACAGTAGGCTTGTTGAGTGCGCCCCGATGTTCGGGGCGCTGGTGCATAATGCGCCCCTGAGCGCCCTTTGAGCGCTCAGTGCGCCCTGAGCGCCCCACAAGAGCCCGTCGTGGCACCCATAAATGATCAGGTAGCTCACTCTTGTTCTTTCGTCTTGACTGTGTTTCGTGGAAACTAGCGACCATCTGTGAATTTCTCTATGCATGTGAAAGAAGGACTGTTGACGGTCATCCGCCAGCCCCAATGTGTCTGCGTGCCGCCCACAGCGGCAGGTCCCAAGAACAAACAAGAGAACAGCTGAATATGTTCCAGGTGGTGATGTAGACAACCAGACCGTCCGGCCATGAGGACAAGAAACACACGCACACCATACACAGTCACGCCGACCTATTCACGTCTGCAGCCTTGGCCAAGTAGATATCCTTGCCAAAGATGTGTTGCAGTCGTGGGAGGTGGTTGAGAAGGATGCTTCTGCTCTGGCGCCAAGACAAGGGCCATCGCTGCTGCCGTGGCGACAGAGTCGTCGGGCACTCGGTCGACCACGTAGTAAAAATGTTACGACAATTCTTATTCAGAGCGCCCATCAAAGCGCCCAGGAAACCGTGGGCGCTGGGCGCTCGAGCGCCCTCTGAGCGCCCATTGAGCGCCTAGAATGCGCCCAAAAAGAGCGCCCTGGGCGCACTCAACAAGCCTTTACTACAGACACCTTCCAGAAATGGCCGGTCACAGCGTCCAACCCGTGGCTGCACGCCCTTGCGAGCCGCAGGTTGTGAACCTTATGCACTGACAACGCATCCGTCATTCATCTGCATGACGGTGGGGTGGTGGAACATGGGCAATGGCGAGATGGGCGACGCAGTGGGCCGTTTCCTCATCTTCGGGCAAAGAGTACATCGTTTTCCGCTGCAAACGGCAGATGGAGAGGGAGTGGGATCGGGGAAAATGAAGGGATAACAACGCACCCGCCACACCTCGGGTCGGAATTGGGGCAACCACGAGACTCGCACAGACCGCTCTCAGGAACGAGAAAAAAATATGCACGATCTCCTCCTACAATAGAGGCGTCCGAATACGTGTGAGGATGCCCTCTAGCAAAGTTGGAGCGCTTCCGAGGTGCATGTCCACCCTGTGGGGCGAGTCTGTCGCGACCAGGGGTGGGGCCGGGAGCGAAAAGGCGGGTGGCGACGGCGACCGGGCGACCGCACAAGTCGGACGCTACGAGTACGCATATGAAGCAAAAAAATCCGGACATTGAGTGATGGAACGCGTTTATGTGACGACAAATATTTGCCAGCCTTGTACTGAGAATCGCTCTGGGGGCCCTTCTTATGGCCTTTCGTCCGTCGCAATGGGAAGGGAAGACGAACATTTTCACTCTGGAAGACATCGTACCTGTATACCTGAACCACTGCGCAGTGCACCTCTGTGCTGGATCCATCATGAGCCCGCTTTTCCCCCCAATAGCTCGTAAAGGCTCGTGGAAAACGGACTCCTGCTGGAAGTTTTTGCTAGTATCACGTCCACAAAACTCGTTGCGGCGTGGTGGCGATGAGATTTGGGCGTGGTTAAGAGCGCTAAGAAGTCAGCTTAAGTTCTTAGAAGCGCATATTGATACACTAAACAGGTGCGGTTCTCAATACCGGATATGTGCCTAATGGAGCAAGAGATACGTAGAAGGACATCACGATGCAGCCCACGAGCAGAGGAAGGTTGCGCTCACTGCGAGGCGGTGGGTGGGAAGAAATCCGGCAGTTTTCGCAGCCTGACGCCTCTGCCGGCGTCACCCGCTCTGGCCGCCGCCGCAGCCGACGCCCTCTCGCGGAGTCTTCTCCCTCCGAGGGCAAACTAGCACCCCTCTTCCGGACCTATATAACAAGGAGGACGTCGCCTCGCAAGCAAGGGTGCAGTCTCGGTGGCCATGTTGGTACGGTGCGGTGACGATGGGGGCCATTGGCGGCATCAGCCCGCGGAAGAGCCGATGGAGCAAGTGGCGAGCCGGGGAAGTGCCAGCTGGGGGCAGGGAGACGGCGGAGGGGGCGGGGGTGCGGCCGGCACGCGGATGGCTCGGTCTCCGCAGCGGTTGTGGCCTTCGCAGCGGAATGTAGCCGCCGCTGTCGCAGCCACTACTGGGAAGACCACTGGCCGGCGGAGGGGAAGCACCGGAACGAAATTGAAACATGGCAACAGCTGCGGGCAACCGGCGCAGTGTCGACAGAGCTGTCGAAGCGCAGTGGGGATAGGGGATTGGGGACCACGGTGACGTGGTTGGGTGGCTTGAGCTTGTCTGTGTGCGAACGTGCTTCGTTGGTTATCCAAAGGTTCGCCCACTTTTCCCGACCGAGAGCACATCTCAAATAGTCCCCACCGGACCAAGTGCTCGACCCTCTCGCGCCCACACCGACGCCCACGCCCTCGCACCAAATCAAATCACTCACCAATTCAAAAGCCACCAGAGAAAAGCGAAGATCAACTCCAAACATGCCAAAAGTAACGCCCCAAGATGACCCAACACGAATGTGTGCAGCTTGACCACGTCTTGCACATGTACCGTCTGGGGTACCATTGGGGTCACCGACCATAATCCATCCGCAAGCCGCAAGTGGAGTCGGCGAAGAGCATTACAGTCCAGCACTCCTTCTTTCTTGTTGCCCCGGCGGTTCTTGATTTCAGCAAAGCCCCATGGCCTCTACATGCTTGTCGTGCTTGGTCTTGCCGAGCTCCTTCGTTATTGGGTCTGCTACCATGTTGTCTGTTGCACAATGCTTCACTGCGACGTTGTCCGTCGAGATGGCCTCGCGCACGAAGTGGTAGCGAATGTCGATGTTCTTCGTGTGCTTGTTCTTGACGGGGTTCTTGGAGAAGTCAATGCACCCGCTGTTGTCGGCCTTGATGTTGATCGGCCCGCCCGAGATCGCCGTCCGGAGCCTTTGAGAAGCCACACCTTGCAGGAGCTTGTTGAGCCAAACAGCTTCCATGCTGGCCTCACATAGAGCCATGTACTCGGCCTCCATCGTCTACAGCGCCGCCGTGTTCTGCAACTTCGAACCTCAGCCAACGGCTGCTCTGCCAAAGATGAAGGTGAAGTCCGTCGTAGAACGTCGCGTCTCGTGGTCACCAGCCCAGTCGGCATCACTGAAGCCTTTTAGAAAACAGGAGGAGTTCTTGTCGAAGACCAGCCCCTTGTCCATCGAACCCTTGAAGTACCGTAGAACGCGCTTGATCGCCGCCCAATGCTCCTGGCCGTAGCACGAGACAAAGCGTCTCAGCTTCCCGATCGCGAAGGCGAGGTCAGGACGCGTCCCAACCATCAGGTAAATAATACTGCTGACGGCTACGCGGTAGGGCAGCGCGTCGTCGCTCTCGTCAGCCTTGACCAGCTACATGGTGCACAGGCTCGTCCGCGTCTTCACGTACATGTGCAACGGAAAGAATTCACCGGCGGGGTCGGGAACAGCCACGCGACGCATCGCGTTCAAACGGCTACTCCGCCTTAGTCGAAAGAGCAAAGCGTGCAGAGCACCGCCTGGGTAAGAGGCTGTGTGTGTTTTCATGTGCGTCCAACGTAACTGTTTCTGCTGCCACGCAATCGCACTTGAGAGCGACCAAACGCGTACACACGGTGGCTCATGGTGCCGTTTATATGCTCATGTTTTGTGTCTTACCCCCCATGACGTCGTATCTGTGATGTCGTTTGACTCTGTCTGTCTTGTGGTTGATTCAGGTACATTGCCCGTGCCAACGAGAAGCAGGGAGTGCTTACTGGGAAGCAGAAACGGGACGGCGTCTTTGTTCTGGCGTTCATCATCGCTGGGCTCTTTGGCCCGCCAAACAACGAGACCGGCGACGGGGCCTTAGCGGCGGAGCACGACGAGGAGCGCGCGACGGCCGCAGCAGCAGCGGAAGCCGCAGGCTACGAAGCAGATTCTGACGATGAAGCGGCCAAGGTGGGCAAAAACTTTGTGTTCGACTGGACGGCGTACCACGACGAGTGGGGAGAACCACCCGTTCACGTTGCGGTAACTTCAATGTTTGCTGAATATGCGGTGCTTTACGCCCGCATCACCGGGCGGACGACGTCAGCCGTGCCACCTCCGATGACGATGACGAAGGGCCTGGCCATTGGCGAGCATTCCGCCCGGTTCGTCAACGAGTCTGTGACCCCGATCCTCGGCCATACCGCATCGGTCAAAGTCAACAAGTTGCTGTGTCACGTGTCCGACGCCATCAAGAGGCATGGCAACATCCAAAATTGCGGCATTGCGACATACGAGAGCGAGCACAAGGCCGAAAAGCCGTATGACGGCCGCAAGAACAAGGACGCGCGGACTTTTACCCGCCTGCTGGTGCGCCACGCAAACGGAGCGCGGCGCATCCTCGCTTGTCACGCCGAGGCGGACAAAGCCGCCAACGCTGCGTGGCAATACGAGCTAGTTCTTCGTGAGGCTGCAGTGGGAGATGACGCACTAGGGCGAGGTGATGGCGCCCTGGCCGCCACCAGTGCTTCTTCGTGTGCGGGCGGGGGAGGCGGCGGACAAAGCCGCCAACGCTGCGTGGCAAAATGAGCTAGTTCGTCATGCGGCTGCAGTGGGAGATGACACACGTGGGAGAGACGATGGCGCCCTGGCTGCCACGGGTGCTGCTTCGCGTGCAAGTGGGGGAGACGTGCGTGCGGGCGGCGGGGGGGCGGCCGCTGCTGCCACAAACGCGTCCGAGGTCGCGCGGAGGCAGACGCGTCGGATGTACAATGTCAAGAAGGTGTCCGTGGCAGGTTTGGTGACGCGTCCTGACTTGGCCAACGTCGGGGTGCTCCTCAATATGGCCGGGCACCGCCGAATCCGGGACGCGACGCGCACGCAGGTGCGCACTCGGTTCGACTGCGGCACGCAAGTGGTTCAACACTTGCGCGCGGCCGAGGAGTACCTCGATGTAACGTGGTTCGACGCTGTATTGTACAGCCCCAGCAGGGACGATACGAGGCCGTGCGTAGGTGAGGTTCGGGCGATCGTCAGGGGTCCTACGGGAGACGCTGCCATCCTCGTCCCCATGGAAGCGATTCCTTCCGAGCCACTGTGCCCGTTTGCAGCGCGTGGGTGCGTCCGCCTGAAGTGGCGCATTGCCGAGAACGCCACAGAGTTGACGTTGCGTCTCGTCCCCGTCAGGAATGTACGGCGGCTTGCGTTTCTGGTCCCCGATTTTGCTGACCTTGCCGCTCGACACGGCGTCGATGCGGACGTCCCTGCGATGGACAGCTCGCTCCAAGCGTGCGTCGACATGCGCTTCTTTCTCAACGCTTTTTTCCCGTGGGACGTGCGGTAAAATATGGTGTGGTATTATTAACGTTGGTTCAATTTCCAATGTATTGTGACCGACCGTTATCAAGCAAGAAAGCAAGTTCTATCGCCGTCGCGGCGAGGAAGAAAGACCTTTTGTTGAAGGGCATCCGATGGGGAGCCGGGTGGTGCCCACGACGGCGACCCCGGACTCGTGATTTTCATACAAGCGAGGGCACTGGTTGATCGACCGTTCGATCACAAGCGATCTTCACGAGAGCCGGCAGACAGAAAAGACAGGCAAGCAAACAAGCAATAAAAAATGAACAATGCGGAAGTAACCCCCCAAAGGGCATGCCACAGGCCAATTCGTATAGTACGTGGGCTTTGGCCTGTCAAGAGGGCTACCGGTGGCAATTTGCCAATTGCAGGCGAAGATATGCGACAAACATCCAACTCGAGATTCGAACCGTCCCGGTGAGATCCGAGGATGGTGACACCCGATTGAGCGGTCGCGGACTCTGACGAGCCCGCGCAGGCGGAACCGCCCGGGCGGCGGGAGTCGTGGAGGGACGCCGATCCGTCCCGATCGGGGGGAGGTGGCGGTTGGTCGGCGTCGGCCGCAATCGTCTGACCACGCACGCGCGTGCGTGCGTGGCAGGTAGCTTGCGCTGCTGGTCAGATCGACGCTTACGCGGAGGTAGGCCCGCGCACGTGGTTCCACGCATGTGTGCACGTGGATGCGGGGGCGGGCGCGGGGGCCAGGGTTAAGACCCGTGTTCGCGGCGGCGCGTCGAGAAGCACGTGCTGGAGTTACCGTCGTCGGTGCCGTGTGGCGCTAGCCTCGTCGGGGTTTTGCTACCTCGGCGACAAGGCCCAAGCCGTGACGCGGTCCCGTGGTGACGAGGGGGTGCGCACCCCGCGGCCGGTTCACACCGGGCCTTGCGCGGGTGGACGGCGGTTGACGACACGGGGTGTCCCCGTGTCATCGCGGTCGCGACCATCGACCCCACCGCTATGGCGGTAGACGGCAGCAACGCGAACGGCGAGGTGCACGTGGCTCAAGCCGTTGCGGGCGAGATACATGCAGTGGATAGCTCCACGGACCCGGAGGTATCACGTCAGCTTCAGCCTTACGGCTCGAATCACGCGCACGTGGACCCTGTCGAGGTAGCAGATGGTATGCTGGTCGTCGCCGACCAGCGTCTTTCTGACGCTTGCGTTCGCAACCGCGCTCGCGCGCACACACGACGTTTTCACGCACGATTCGAGGCCCTGCCGGGGTTCGTCGACGTGTTGTCAGAGCCCGGGACACCAGCCCAGGTTGGTGACCGCTTGGCCGAGGTCCATGGGGACCCGTACTTCGGAGGCCAAGGGCCTCAGCGCAGTGTATACGAGGTCCAGTCGTTTTGCAACGAATTTGTTCACTGCCAAGTGACTTTGTACCCGTTCCACCGCTTGGTGTAGACCGACGCACTGTTGTTCCTCGTGCGCGAAAGCGAGACATTCGAGGCGGCAGCCAACTCGTTCTGCCGCTTGTTGCGCAATTCGCCAAAGGCCGTCTTCCTCGGGCGCTCTTTGACGACGGACATCTCGGTGCCATTTGGTTGGTGTTTGTCGTTTGACATGATATTGTCCACTTCTCCGTTTCCTGTTTTTCATCATAGCGATGAAGGAAGTGGCAGGCCAGCATGGCCCATGGTGTGGGATCCACATACCTGGCATCTATTGATGAAGGTACTTGGTACTCGAAACATGCGCGTATGGCGGTATCGTACAAACTGGTGTTGGTCCATTGTGGGATGACCACAGTTGCTTCCTCAGTGGTGGTCACCGGGTGTCGAAGGATCGAATCCAAGTGCTCTACCGGGGGTACGCGAAACCCGTTGGGGAGCACTGGCATGGAGGGATCGCTCCCGATCAGCGTTGATTGCGCGGATTTTGGCCATACATATGTGTACGGACCGTACTCACGGTTCAGCCGAGGGAAATGCCGCAAGGCAAGTTGGGGGTCATACGCAAAGTTGCGCGTCATGGAGGGCGGAGTCGACTTAAGCCACACGATAGGAGTTACTTCCTAAATTGCGGCGTCCGTACTGAAATTTGTCCACGAGACATTGGCATGGATAACTCCGTCACCGGTAGCATGGACATGTTTGATAGTGCGTATCCACGATGGGTCCATGACGGTGTTCGCCACGGTTGTGAGCCCGGCTTGTCGGCAACTTTGCCGTGTACGCGTTTGCCAATCGTACCCCGGTATTGCTGACCTCCAAAAAATGGTGGTTGCAGATTGGTTGCGATCATTCCACAGCGTACGTGGACCAACGGAAAGACTAGGAATCATATGAGTTCTTTACATAGTCTCCCCATATAGCTCTGCCCTCTGGAAATGCACATCAGGATCTCAAGAAATCTGAAGAAATTTGTGGATCTCATGAGAATTCACAGGTGTGGCCCAGAACCCTCTCCATGCCCTCTTCAGGCCCAAGCAAGCTGCCCAAACTTCTCAGGAAATCTCATTGTGGGTTGCAATAATTCTGCGAGACTCCTGCAAGAAATGTTGATTGGCTTGCAATATTACTGGCGGAAACTCTCAACCAATAGTTTGATAGTGAATTATCGAACAGTCAGTCGGACTTCATTTCTACGCTGTGTCGTCGGCTCTGCCTCCCTTCTCTTTGCAACCGCCATTTTTTGGAGGTTAGCAATACATGTTTCTTCTTCTGTCGAAGAAAGCGCACAACCATGTTGCGGGGGAGGTTCTCCAGGGGCTTCCAGGTATCGTATTTCGAGCCGTAGTCGAACAAGCGCACCTTAGCGCTGTAGGTGTCACCTGTCTGGCGTGAGCCTAGGAGCCTAGACTACGACAGGGATCTGCTTGCAAAGGCGGGGCATGAACTCGCGTTTGCGACCAAGGGGTGACCCATCATTGAGCGTTCTCTTGTTGGCCAGCGGAGTGCCCGGGGGCAAGTTGCGAACCGTGAGGTTGGGGATCCGTCGGGGAATAACAAGCTCAAATGGAGCGATACCCGTAGACCGGTGCGGTTGGCTATTCTACGCCATGGTGATTTCCGGGAGTAGCTCGTCCCACCGTGAGGGGCCATCAGCGACGTATTGTCGCAGCTGAGTAGCCATGGTACGGTTGTACCGTTCGACTTGCCCATTGGTTTGGGGATGATACGCTGTGGTGCGAACCGTTTCAATGCCAAGCGTTATCGTCACAGCGATGAAGAAGTTCGACATGAACTGGAGCCCTCGGTCCGATAGGATCCGGTCCGGGAGCCCGTAGGCGGACACCCACGCGTCGATGATGGCTGACGCCACGGACATGGCCATAATTCGTTGTAAGGCGACACACTTGTGTAGCTTGGCGAAGCGGACGGTAATAGCCAAAATGAAGCGATTGCCCTTCTTGGAGGCCGGGATGGGCCCAAAGATGTCAACGGACAGCTCCGTGAGAGGCTCAGTAGCCGGGAACAGCGTCAAGGGCGTGGTGTGTCGCCGCAAGGCGAGGCGGTTTTGGGCACAAGTTGTGCACTTGTCGATGGTGGTGTGGATGTCCGTTACCATCGAAGGCCAGTAATATGCCTTTCGCATGGTGTAATACATCCGGTTCATACCAGGATGGGCTGCCACTGTGGCGTGGTGCTCGAGCGTCAAGACGCGGTCGCGTAATGATTTAGGTATGACCAATTGGTTGCCGTAAGGCGTTCGGCGATACAGAGCGTGATGCTCGTTGCGGAAGAAGGCCTTGGCCGTTCCGCGTTCCACGCGAGTGGACTTCTTGACTCAGTAGTCGTCTGTTTGTTGTTGTTCGACAACATCGTCGAGCTCCACCGGTTCCGGTGTGTCGGTACCCGTGTACCCGCCCGTCCTTCAGCCGTTGGCCGTCTCGTCCAATGCCACGCAAGGTATATCATCATGGATATCTTCTGTCGGCGCCACCGTGGAGGCACGCGACAGGAAGTCGGGCAAGTGGTGCGATGCCCCTGTTTTGTAAACCGTATCGAATGTGCATTCGGAGAGACGAAGTCGCCATCGCATCAAGCGTCCGCTTGAGTCAGTCGTGCTGTAGATCCAGCTAAGTGCTTGGTGATCCGTTCAGATGAGGAACCATTGCCCATGGAGGAAGTGCCTCAACTTGAGGACAGCCCACACGACGCCGAGGCATTCGCGCTTCGTGGTGGAGCAGTTTTGCTCTGCAGCAGTAAGTCCTCGGATCCAATATCCGACAAGATGAAGCAAGTCGCCCGATTCCTCCTGGAGGAGTGTACAACCGACTTGGTCGGCGCATGCATCGACGTCGACGACGAGCTTCCGATTGGCCTTTGGCAAGGCAAGTACCGGTGGGCACAATAGTGCGTTGCGAAAATCCTCAAATGCGGCGATGGCCACGTCCGTCGGTGGTGGTAGATCCGGTGGGATCTCGGCCCTAGTCAGGGCGTTCAGGGGCTTCGCACGTTTGGAGAAGTCCTTGACAAAACTTCGACAAACGTTGGACATGCCCAAGAAGCTTTTCAGCTGGATCTTCGTCGTTGGGAACTTGGCGTGCTTCAGAGCATCCACGTTCTTGTTATGAACGTGCAGTTGCCCGGGGCGGACAATGTGTCCGACGTACTCGACTTCGTCGGAGGACCAGGTGCACCTTTCCAAGTTCAGGGTAGCCCCGGCTTCGCGCAGACGGTGCTGAACCGTGTCAAAGTCTTTGACGTGTTGTTCCGCGTTCGCGGAGAGATGATGGCATTGTCTAAGTAGACAAGGCATATCTGCCACTTCAAACCCGAGAGGATAATATCCAACGCACGCTGAAAGGTAGCAGGCGCGCTCGTCAAGCCGAAAGGCATTGATAACCAGTGGTATATACCACAATGCGTTGTGAACGCCGTATTCTCTTGGTCGTCCTTGCGTAAGGGCACTTGCCAGTACCCCGCGGTGCAGTCGAGAGACGTGAACACCTGGGAATCTCTCAAGGAGTCGAGGCAGTCCTCCATTTGAGGCAAGGGACAAGCATCCTTCTTTGTGATGTTGAAATACCGACAATAGTCGACACAGAATCGGGCTTTGCCGTTCTTCTTTGGTACAATTACCACGGGGCTCGCCCAAGCACTATGGCTAGGGACAATGAAGTTGAGCTCCAACGTCTTGTTAATGAGATCAGAGATGATCTGCCGCTTGAACGGCCCGGTCCGGTAGGGTTGAGCCCGCATGGGCAGAGCGTCTGGAGGAGTGACGATGACGTGCTCCGTAGCACCGATGACGCCAAGGGTTCCATCCCGCATAGACGAATGCGTCTTAAGCATGTCTCGAATCTGCTTGTGCAGATACTCGGGGGCCTCACTGAAGTCGAGGTCCTCGAGTGGGTCACGACTCGCGTCGTCCGATGAAGTATCGGTTCCATCCTTTGGATTGTTGTCATCCAAGACGGCGGACAACATCGGCCCTTCGTAGGGCTCTGCAAACCCCAAGGTTGAGTTCTTGCATACAATGACTTGGTCCTTGCCGAAGTTGCATAACTTGAATAAGAAGGGTTCGTCGGGCTTGACGATGGCAAGGCCGCGGGCGACCGCCATTGATTTTGTCGGCATAACCAAGCGTTCGGTGTGATGATAACCATACCGGGAGTATCACATGTGGCCATGATCCACTCCTCTTGTTGTCCGTCGACACGCATCTGTTAACAGACTCGCACCCTTTCGGGGATGTCTTGCCAATGGCGGTCCCAGGCACCGTCATTAAGACAAGCCAAGATTGGCGTTGGCCGAGGCAGGTCCTCTGTGCAGCGCGCGTGTTCCTGCTAGACGATCTTACGCAAACGCGGCAAGATCGCCTCAATGTTTTGTTCAATGAACTCGGTGCGAAGAATGTACGGGACTGACAAGTTTTCGGAAACGAGGAAGCGGTCAAACAGACGTACGCCTCCGGTGTCTACAAACAGATGTATGGCATACTTCGTCAAGAGACGGTTGTTGTTTGCATCTCGGATGCGCGGAAGCACGGTCAACTTCTCGGCGTAAGCCATCCAGTTCGCCAGGAGCACACTAGTTCGCACTATGTTCACCCCGGCGCCCGTGTCAAGAACAGGGCGGCAGCTCCGCATCACTTGCATGCATGGGCCAAGTGTGGCGGCGATCTCGTAGTTCCGTAAGACACGGCGCAACAATCTTGTCACCGTACGCTTTCGCGTTCCGCCGGGCAATCCCAAGTCGGGCACCCGGCCTAGGCGTTCTTCGAGTCTTCGACAGCGTCGGCCGGATGCTCGATCTCTTTTTCTTCGACGTTACAATCTGCAATGGCATGAACGCCGATAGGCGATTGGCGACGTTCGCGAGGGCGATACGGCTCGGCACACTGTGCGGCGAAGTGCCCCGGTTTGTTACAATTGTACCAGATTTCAGCCGGATTGGCTTGAGGGAAGGCGGCCCGAGGGGGCGGCGGGATGCGAACCGATGTGAACGGTCGTTCCGTCGTCGTCCGCTGGTCCTGTGTCGCGTAAACGACTTTGATTGCCGTTGGGCGGGTGATCTTGAGCTGCAAGCGCAGCTTGTTGGTGCCGTCCCAGTACATCTGGGCGGTAGCAACCGTCCCGGAAAGAGTCCGATCCGGGAATTGGTCATTCAAGACCCGAACGTGCGCTTGCACAAGGTCCGAAATACCCGTTACGAAGACGTCCTTAACGTCTTGGATGTCGAACAAACCGTTCAGAAGATCGCACTGCCTTTCCATGCGGTGACCAAAGGCCTTGGGCACCTCATTGTCTTGTTGCTTCATCGTAATGATGTCTTGGTAGGCGTTGGCCATAATTGCGTGTGTCGCATACTTCGAAAGAAGCCAGTTGACGGCATCTTCGTACGTACGGATGGCATAACGCTTACGTCCGAGGTTGCTGTTAAGCGCGCCGGAGAAGGCCATCTTGGCGTTGCCGGATAGTCGAAAGACCATGAGCGGAAAAGCTTGACCGTGCGTCAGCCCAGCCGCGTCGCACGCGCGGCGAAAGGTCGTCAAGAACGTGAGTATGCCCAAGGGCAGAACTCCCGTGAATGGCTGTTGCCCATGAAATGCTCCGTCTGAACATTCCTTGAGACGATGCGACCGTCGTGCCTTCTTAGGCGTATACGTCAGTTGACGACGGGCCAGGAAGTACGTCCTGTAGTCCAGGAGTGTTTTGAAGCGGCTATTAGCCGGGCGGATCACCTTGATCCTATCGGCTTTTTCAAGTCGCTCCTTCCGTTTGGTGGGGGTCGCGGGGCGCTTGCGCGCGGTCGCGTCCGACTCGCTCGAGCTGCCGCTCGGCGAAGACCCACTCGGGGGCGACCGCGGGCCTGGCGGCCCGTGGCCGTCGTCCGAAGAGGACGTGTCCGTTGCGTTGCAGTCGTCGTCGTCCGACGACGTAGGGCATGACCCGGAGGCAGAATCATCGGAAGATGAGGAAAGCGAGGTGTTCGCCGGATCATCCTTGCGGACGGACTTGTCTTGAGTCACCTTGCTTGTCTTCTTGGCATTCTTGTTCTTGTCGCCCGACTGACGGCGAGACTTCGCCACACGGCGTTTCTCCTCAAGGAAGTCGACCTTGCTCAGGGCCTCGATGTCGTCGACCAACTTGTCATTGGCTCGCGCCAGAGACTCGTTAGTCTGTTCTTGGGCCGTCAGGCGTCGTTGAAGTGCTTCAACGGCCGCCTTCAGGCTCTCCCCCACCTGCATCTGCCCAGAGGCCGCTTGATCCGCAGGAATGGGAGGAGTAGGAGCACCGTCCATTGGGGCGTCGGAGGCGGCAGGAGTGCCTCGTCCCCCGCCCGGCGGCCGGTAGCCAGGTGGTAACTTGCCGTCTCTGGCTCGCCGAGTGCCGTTGGTACCACCAGTAGACATACTGGGACCTGAACAGAGTGTGCCGACTTGGCTAACGCCCTGCGCGCCAACGTCGAAGATCTCAACCGTGATGCCACCGGCACCACGCCCACAAGTCGATGGCTTACGCCCCGCGCGCCAAACGACCGTATCGACACCGTCACAATGCCACGAGGCGGCGAGAAGGTTCTCGGGAACACAGTGCCGCGAGGCACGATGACGGCGAGGGTATCCCCTGCTGCTCCACCAAATGTGGTATTAGTAACGTTGGTGCAATTACTAGTGTATTGGGACCGACGGCAGACAAATCATATAGCGAGTTCTATCGCCGACGTGGCGAGGAAGAAAGACCTTTTGTTGAAGGGCATCCGATGAGGAGCCGTGTGGTGCCCACGACGGCGACCCCAGACCTATGGTTTTCATACAAGCAAGGGCATTGGTCGATCGACCGTCCGATCACAAGCGATCGTCATGACTGCCGGCAGACAGGAAAGACAGGCAAGCAAACAAACAATAAAAAATGAACAATGCGGAAGTAACCCCCCAAAGGGCATGCCACACGCCAATTCGCACAGTACGTGGGCTTTGGCCCGTCAAGGGGGCTACTTGTGGCCAATTGCCCATTGGAAGGAGAGATATGCTACATCCGCCGCCAACGTTCAATTACAAACTTTCGGCGGCAGCCACACCTACCTTCTCGCCGTTTTTGGAAGTGAGGACGCAACTATCTACCGACCATTCTTTTGCATTCGAGAGGGACATCGGGTTGTACGCGAAGCCGAGCACGCTGAAAAACGGCTTGACAATGAACTCCCGGACCTGCGCCACGCAGGCCGAGCGGACGTACAGTCGTTATGCGTTTTTCTGGCAGGGGTGCGCCACGAAAGTAGCACCCTCTTTCAGTCCGAGATCGCGAGAGATCGCGGTCCTGAGGCTCTAGGGGCCATTAACTTGTAGAGCATGCTTTCCAAGTGAATGGCACATTAGCGAATAATGACTGTAACTGCCCGGGCGGCGAGAGTCGTGGAGGGGCGCCGATCCGGCCCGATCGGGGGGGTGGCGAATTGCTGGTGTCGGCCGCGACCATCCGAACGCGCACGCGCGTGCGTGTGAGGCCGGCAGCTTGCGCTGGGGGTCAGATCGACGCTTACGCGCCGGCATGCCCGCGCAGGCGGTTCCACGCGTGCGTTTGCGTGGGTGCCGGTGCGAGGGCCGGGGTTAAGACCCGTGGTCCACGCCTAGTTAAGGGCGGTCTTCCGGGTCAGGCCATTACAGTGCCACGTGAAACTGCGTGGACTCTTCTGAAACCATTTCGCAGAGATCCACCTGTGTTTTAGAGAAGCGCAGTCCGTCGATCGAGTCCACTGGCCACAGACCCCGCCAGCCGCGTCTCGACCGCCGCTCATGTGCACACGCCCCTATCCGTACATTCATCGACCCCATCATCCCACTCGCCGCCTGCTCTCCAGGACACAACCACTATGGCCCTTATTCCGCAGCCGGGAAACATATGCGATGGTACTACATGGTAAGTATTCTCCCGGTTGCTAGCATGCTCTTTGAGGTCCCCGCTGTTCTGTACTGTTGTATCGTCATGCAGCGAGATACTGCAGAGGCGCGTCTGTGAATAACACCCCGACTGCTACAGCTGCTGACACAGACCTTGCCACCCCATCCACCAACCAACGCTGTTTTGTTTCTTGTTTCGTCTCTTTTTTCTGTTATCGCGGTGCAGCTACGCCTACTCCCCACCCCGCACAACCAGCGTCCGCGTCGGCTGCACCACCTGCCCTCCTGTCCGTATCTTCGACGGATTGTCCGCCCACCCCACCCCCAACAAGCGACGGGCTCCAAGTCTTCAGCCCAACAGGTGTGGACGTGCCCCCGTTGCCAAGCGACAGAGCCGCGTTTTGGAACCACCACCTGGCTGCCACCCGCCCTGATGAGATCCAAGTCAAGTTCAAGAATGGGCGCATCCGGAATTATGAAATGACGTTCGAGCCTCGCGAGCCGGTCGTGGCGGCGCGTCAGATGCGGTGGCGCATTGGCTATGCCTCAGCAGCCGTGGCGCGGATTTTAGGCTTGGAGCCCGGGCTGATTACAGCAGCGATGGACAACATCTGTCGCCGCGCTATGCACTGTGGAGGCGTCGCAGTGGCACCTACAGCGCCACTGAGCGCGCTCCCGGTCCGCCTTCAGACGCAATTTATTATTGACAACAACGTTAGCGGGGCGCTCTTCCAGAAGCTGCGTCTGCTCTTGGGGCCAGCCGCTGGTCTGGCGAGCCGAGAGCGTCTACGTGCAGACCGAGCCCTCGCGGAAACTGAGGAGCCCCACGTCGCGGGCACGAATGGCGGTGGCGCCTACCTCTTTAGCCCGCGTGCTGCTCTACAAGCGACGTTTGACCATGCCGTGTCCAAGAAGCAGTTCCTGGAACGGCTTGTGCGCGGAGAGGACGGGCGGGAGATTCAGGCCACCACATCGTTTTCTGGGCAGGACAGCCCGGCCGCTCTACCTCCTCCCGGCGTGTCGGACGTGCATATTTGCTTTGGTTTGGACAACGGCGGTTTACGCAGTACATGTAAAGCCGTTATTTCCAGCTGTAATCAAGAGTACCCATCGAGCCGCGGTAACACGATTCTGTACGGTGTCTTCCCATCGTCGAAAGATGACCATGATGCGCTGGCGGCAATGGCATCTGTGTACGTTCCAGACTTGGACGGACTCCGACAAGGGGGCCTCTTTGTGCGTGGCACGTGACGCGCTGTGCGGCTGATCCTGACCGGTGACCTGCGCTTCATCTCGACATGGGTGGGGCATGGGGGCCCTTCCTCCACTCACCCCTGCGTGTGGTGTTCTGTTGTCCTCCGGCTGACCAGGTCGAACGGGGCGCGTGTGGGCCGGTGGGGCGATATGCAGGCGGGCAGTCAGGCGGGCGGTACGTTACGCACACTGGAGGAGTATGAGCGGGCGTCCACAAGATTTTCGGAGACAGGAAATGCACGGCGGGAGAGCCCACTGTCAGTGGAAGACCACTTGTCCATTGTCAACCGGCTGTTACTTCTCATCGACCCCACGCACATCGCCCCAGCCCCTCTGCACCTAACGTTAGGGATAACGCTGTACATCCTCCGGCTGGGCATGGAAGCAGCGTATTTCTACAACGGGCTCCCTTTGGCGCACGTGTACGCACAAAACCTTGCTCATCTACTGCGGGACGGCATTGGTGTACAGCCGGCCCCCTATTGGGGTGGCTCCTTCGAGGGGCGGGCCTGCCATAAGATTGGGGAGCGATTGGGACTCGTCAGCTCGCTGCTCTCGAAGTACGCACCGGCGGCAGCCTCGACAAGGTACAGCGCGGCGTGCGACGCGTGGCAGGCGGTGCTCCCTGTCTTGAACCGGACAAATGCGGCGTCGACCAACGAAGTTGCGGCGTTTCGGCGCGACACCGCCCGATTCGTGGACGGGATGACAGGTGCGTTCCCTTGGTCATCTGTCACTCCCAAGCTCCATGTGCTGTGCTGCCACGCTCCCGCCTTTTTGGAGCTGTTTGGGAGCCTCGGCCGATACAGTGAGCAAGGCCTGGAATCGTGGCATGCGCATTTTAACCAAAATGCTGCGCTGTACACCGAGGACACATTCCTGGCCAGCTGCTTGGCGTACGTGCGGCGGTCATCCATCGGAAACGCACCCGGTGAGGAGGACCAGAACCGCGGGGTGCGGCGCATGCCCGCTCGGGCGGGTCCTGGATCGCGCAAGGCCACACGACCGGATGACAAGCGGACTGTCGCCGGGCGGGCCATGGCGGTGCGCCCGCGCCAAGAATCTGATGCCTGTGCGTCAAAGCAAGCCGAGAAATGCGCCAAGTGGGCGTCTGACAGTTTGGGCGAGGCGGTCAGGCGTGTTGACGCCTATCGTCGGCGAGTTGGTGGGGAACTGTCCGAGTTACCCATGCCAGCCGCGGACGGAGGGTCAGACGACGACCATTGGATTGACGCCTACGCGCAGGCAGAGACGGCCTGCTCGATTCTGCTGGGAGGGAAGATGGGTGCGTGACAAGTGGTGAGCGTAC
>Ga0209187_1002312_pt1 | contig 18516 bp, 11 predicted proteins | sample BantaG_FD_187430 | JGI IMG/M metagenome (GOLD analysis project Ga0209187, IMG submission 187430) | Marine algal microbial communities from Bantry Bay, Ireland - BantryBay_4 metaG (SPAdes) (version 2) | ecosystem: Host-associated > Algae > Red algae > Unclassified | place: Bantry Bay, Ireland...
TATCCACGCCACAGGCTGCGGAGGTGGCTTGAACATCATCAATGCTTGGATTGCCATCGCCATCAACGATTCCTGTTGAATTGGCTTCGCAATTATTTTCGTCTTTTACAATGATGTTGTACGTTCCTGCCGGAAGGTCGGTGAATTCATTTTCTGCTTGGAAGGTCGTACCGCCGTCGATGCTGTATTGTAATTGTCCATTTCCACCACTCGCTGTAATCGTAATCGTTCCACTATCCACGCCACAGGCGGCAGAGGTGGCTTGAACATCATCAATGCTTGGATTGCCATCGCCATCAACGATTCCTGTTGAATTGGCTTCGCAATTATTTTCGTCTTTTACAATGATGTTGTACGTTCCGGCTGCGAGGTCGATAAATTCATTACTTAATTGGAAGGTCGTACCGCCGTCGATACTGTATTGTAATTGTCCTGTACCGCCACTTGCCGTAATCGTTATCGTACCGTCATCCATACCGCATGTGAGTGGAATGATTTCAAGGTCGCTTATCATTGGAATGTCGGCAGGAGCGAGTGTTGTCATCGTATCTACTTTACAATTATTCGCATCGCGAACTATAATGTCATAGCTATTTGCAGAAATATTTGTAAAGGTATTACTTTGTTGGAAATTTGTACCGCCGTCGATGCTGTATTCTAATGTTCCTGTACCGCCGCTTGCCGTAATCGTTATCGTACCGTCATCCATACCACATGTGAGTGGAGTGGTTTCAAGGTTGCTTATCATTGGAATGTCGGCAGGAGCGAGTGTTGTCATCGTATCTACTTCACAATTATTTGCATCGCGAACTATAATGTCATAGCTATTTGCAGAAATATTTGTAAAGGTATTACTTTGTTGGAAATTTGTACCGCCGTCAATGCTGTATTCTAATGTTCCTGTACCGCCGCTTGCTGTAATCGTTATCGTACCGTCATCCATACCGCATGTGAGTGGAGTGGTTTCGAGGTCGCTTATCATTGGAATGTCGGCAGGAGCGAGTGTTGTCATCGTATCTACTTCACAATTATTCGCATCACGAACTATAATGTCATAGCTATTTGCAGAAATATCCGTAAAGGCATTATTTTGTTGGAAATTTGTACCGCCGTCGATGCTGTATTCTAATATTCCTGTACCGCCACTTGCCGTAATCGTTATCGTACCGTCATCCATACCGCATGTGAGTGGAGTGGTTTCAAGGTTGTCAATAGAAGGTGCAGTAGGTGGTTCGTCGATTGTAGCAGAGAATGTAGCGGTACATGAGCTGGCATCTGTGATTGTCACTGTGTAAGTGCCTGCCGTGAGGTTGGTCAAATCCTGCGGGTCATTCGTATCACCTATTCCATTATTATCCCAATCAACTTGAAAAGGCATACTACCACCATTTATAGTAATATCAATTGCGCCCGTATCGCCTCCGTTGCACGTGACATCGGTACTGTCTCCTGTGACGGTAAGCATGTTATTTGCAATGAGTGTTATACTTTTTGTCTCCTCGCAACCATTCGCATCGGTGACGGTAACTGTATATGTTCCGACATTCAGATGCATTAGGGTGTCAGAAGTACCGCCGTTACTCCATTCGTAAGAAAGTGAAGGCGTACCTCCAAAGAAATTGACATCAATAAAACCTGTGTTGTCATTCGGACAGTCTGGGTTAATCTCTTCCTGAACTTCAATCCCAATAGGTGGCGGTTTAAAAGCCTGATGGCAAAGGGAAGTTTGACATCCTGCGGCATCCGTTACCACAACACAGTACATCACTCCTCCTGCGAGTCCGGTTTGCATGGTTTGGTTATCGGGTAGGTTGTTGTCCCAATCATAAGCAAACGGCGGTGTACCGCCGTTGACCTGAACTTCGACTGTTCCGTCACTATTTTCATTACAAGTAATGTCTGTACTATTTAGTATAGTGACAACGGGCGTATTGCCTTGCCCGACAGTTGTGGTTTGTTCGCTGGTACATCCGGTAGCTGGGTCTGTGACGGTAACTGTATATGTACCGACGGCAAGTGATGTTGCCATTGGCGAATTAAGTGTATTATCGTGCGACCATTCATAATCGAAACCACTCGGCATGACGGTTATCGATCCGTCGTCGCCACACTCGGCAGGTGTAGGCATGAGTGTGACATCAGGTCCTTCGCCAACGGTGACTGTTGCTTCTACGGTTGCAGGGCAAGCATTTCGTTCATTGGTGATCGTCGCAATGTATGTCGTGGTTGAAATGGGGCTGACTTCTATGGTGTTTTGTGAAATGACACTGACGCTCGATGTAGGTGTCCAAGTCACTACATCGTCGGGCGTGATGCCCGTGAGGGTGAGGGTCGTGGGTTCGCCTCTGCAAATCGTTTGGGGTGTGATGTTGCCTGTCGGAATGTCATCTACCCAAAGCCATATTTTTCTGTCGGGGGATTTACCACAGCAATCGGTGATGACTGAAAGCGTGATTTCGTAAGGGGCGTTACCACTTGGTGTGTTAAATGCTGTAAATGGGATATTGGCAGTCATATTGTCGGGATTGGGGATGGCTCCGTCGAAATCCCAATTGTATTCATCTGCCAATACATCCGTACTGAAAGAAGCGGATTCGCCGAGGCATAATTGGAAGGTATCCGTGCCGACCATCAGGGCATCGGTTAGGATGTCGGGTTCGGCTTCTCCATCGAAAGAAATATTATGAAAACCTACGTAGGTGTCTGAGCCGTTTTTTACATCATAGCGTCCGGTATTGTTGAAAGCTGCTACTGTGTTTGCACCCGAAGGGGGATTAGGCCCGTTTGCGAGTGTATTGGGCGTGAAACTCCAAGGGGCATTGTTTCCGGTGAAATCTACGTCTGTATTGGTGCAGTTGAAATTAGATGCTGTGATTCTAGGTTGTCCGGCGAGGTCGAAAGCAGCATTTTGAATATTGAGGGTGTTGTCTGTATCATAGATGTCGTGGGATTCGCCGGGTTGTCCGTTTCCTCCATTTCCACCTTGTCCTCCATTTCCTCCGTCTCCGCCAATGGATTCTTCGCTGCTACATATATCAATGAGCAATGGAGAAAGATACCCCTGCCCACCTTGTCCGCCTTGTCCGCCTTGTCCACCTTGTCCGCCTTGTCCACCTTGTCCATTTTGCCCTGACATGATTAGGCAATCTGTTACATTACTATTTGTTCCATTATTTATGCAGAAAATTCCAACGGAATTACCACCACCGTAGCCACCACTACCACCTTGACCGCCGCCACCGCCGCCACCGCCACCACCGCCACCACTGCCGACAGTTCCCGTAGCACCTGCTACACCGCCACCGCCACCGCCACCGCCACCATCTTCACCATCTCCACCATCTTCGCCGAGTAAGCCAGGTAATAAAAAGTTACCTAATGTAGGACCTCCTCCTGCTGCACCTGCGTTTCCTGTTGTTCCATTAGAGCCGTCAGCACCCTCATCTCCACAGTCTGAATCAAGAACTGCAACACACTTACAAAGTCTGAGTCCAAAAAAAGCATTTGCTAACTCTCCGGCTTCTCCACCTATTCCACCATTTGTACTTTCCCCATCAACACCAGCGTTTCCAACTTGATTAATATCACCTCCATTGCCGCCATCACCGCCATTGTTATTTGCACTACCTCCATCACCGGCTAAACCACCGCTTTGCGGGTCGCTATCACTATTAGCATCTTCTCCATTTCCACCATTTCCACCATTCATACCATCTTCACCAACCGCTCCGTCCGAGGCACTACCGGGTAATATCTGACATCGTACAATATCATAATCTGAGCAGCCTTGTAAATGAACACCGTAAGTAGATATTCCTTCTTGCATTGTTGGCGAGGGCGGAGCATCGGCGGTAGTAATAGTGAGGTCTTGTAAACGAAAATTGAGCGCACCATTGGCTTGAAGGGCAACGAGGCGTTGTGCTTCGGGTGGTCCTTCTGGATTGTTGACTGTGCGGTGAATGGTCGTTGCTCCCGCCGTACTACATTTTTCCCAATCATTGGTATCATCAAAACCACCTTCGAGTGTAAGGTAGCTCGTGAGGGTAATGGGTGCGTCTATGTTGTATGTTCCTTTCGCCATTTTGATGACGGTGTTGTTACACATTGCCATTGCAAGGGCATCGGGGAGGCTTGCAGGGTTGTCTTGTGAACCGTCACCTACGCCGTCGGCTGCATCTTCAGAGACATATATATTGGAACAAACAGATGTTTCTATCGAACCTATTGTTACGGTTGCCGTAGCAGTACTCATACAGCCGTTAGCATTGGAGATTTGTGCCGTATAAGTCATATCGCTGTCGGGCGAGGGTTCGAAGGTTGCTCCATTGCCAACTTCAATTCCAGCTTCATCGTACCAAATAATTTCTGCGTCGGGTGGCGCAGCAGCCGTAAAAGTGGGTTTTCCGCCGGGGCAAATCGCTACCATAGCAGGAAAAATACTAATGGTGGGTGCTTCTACCACTTCGACTATAACTTCATCTGTATCTGCACAACCATCTGCATAAGTAGCAGTTACGGTGTAAACGGTAGTAGAAGTCGGTGAAGCATTTGTGGTAGCTGAGTTGGGGCTGGACAGTCCGGTAGCGGGAGACCATTCGTAGCTAAGAACATTTGCTGCGCTTGATGTGGCAGTGAGCGTCGTGGTGCCTCCTGTGCAAAACTGGGTATCTTCTCCGGCATCTACCTCAGGATTAGGATTGTCAACAACTAATATGGTATATGTATATGTATTCAAACCTGTAAGTGGGCAGGCATCGTCGGCAACTTGTACGGTAAAAGAGTGACTTCCGATGTCATTGGGACTCGGTGTCCAGCAGAAAGTTCCGATTGGGAGTGCTGCGTCATTGGTGGAGAATGTCGCGCCGGGAATGGCACCATTCCAATCCATATTGACGCTTTGCCCAGCATCATCGTCACAGGCAATGATGTCGAAACAAGTCGGTACGTTTGCACAGGTATTAATCTCAAAATCTCCTATATTATTTGCCCCGCAGCTTGTATTGATACCGGAGGCTTCGGGCAAAGTATTAGAACAATCAATAATGGTGAACTGCATATCGCGGACGACCTCGCCTATTTTTACACTATTGCGAAACTCCTCTACTTTTACACATAATACGCCTATTTGTATGGCATTGGGAGTGAAATTAATTGCTCCGGTAGCTGAGTCTATCATCACTCCGCTTATTGCAGAAAGGGGAGTAGCTCCGGTATATGGAGGAAGGTAATCAACGGAAGTATTTGATGCTTTTTGACAATTAACGAGACTATATCTTAGTTCATCACCATCAGTATCGACTGCTCCGTGATTGTAAAAGACTTCCTGACCAGCACAAGTAAAAGGTGTGGGAACATTGAGAAATGTAGGTGAGTTATTGCAATCGGAAAGGGTATTATCCAATTTGGTAGTGACATAAAAATCTTGTCCGTCGGGTAGTATTAAAGAAGTAATAGCAGTGTTTCGGCAACATTTTGTCCATGAAAAAACCCAATCGTTGCCTCCACCTGCACAGGTGGGTAAGGTGGTTGTTCCTTCATAAAAATACTGCTGTACACCGTAAGTTCCATTTCCGATACATTCATCGGGTTCGCCCGGACAAAGTGGTGTGATAATTTCCGGTGCGCCTACTCTTGTCATGTTGACGGTAAATATAGAATTACAGGATGCAGAACTGGCTCGCACACTAAGCAAGAATTCCGGCTCGATACCATGACAATCCCTAAAAAACTGGAGTTTGACTTTATATTGATTCGGACCGATACATTCGTACGTCAAATCTGCCCCCATCGCATGTGTGGCTCGCATATCATTCGTCATCCATGTCATCATTCCCAATAAAGCGATGAGTATTCTCACAAAACATTTCATAGCTATAAAATTCTTCTTATATTAATAATTTTTTTGTGTTTATGGATTCGTATTATGGTATCCCTTACAAAATCAGCCTCTATTAGTAAAGAGAAAAAAATAACTCAGACCAATCTACTGTATCTTTTTCCGTTATGCTTCATCATTTTCTCGTTACGTAGCCCAGCTATGCGCCTCAAAAATGATTTTGCCTAACGAAAAAACATTTCGCATCTTGGTCTAATTTATTTATTTCTCTTTACTTACGAAAAAACATAGCTTCGCCAGAGGGCAATTTTTTGTCCGTCAATGTATTCAATAAAAAGTAGGATTTAATCCAAGTGTGCCATCAAGAGCGAGTTAAGTGGAAATACAAACCTAAGTGCCAAGTTTATGTATAATAAATAATTAGCTTTCAGCTATTTATACAGTTTGTAACTATCGCTTATTTTTGTTCAAACACTTATTTTGTAAAAGGATAAATTGTTTGTTATGAATAGGAAAAAATTATTTTTTCATTCGTAACGAATTTGTGAAATTTGCTTTTACAGATTAGTCAGTATGCAATTATAAATAAAAAAATAGACAAAAGTTATTTTTAGGTCAAAAAATCATCAGATTAACAAATGTAAGAAAGTCGTTATTTTCACTTTTTTTTACTTTTCGCTTTTTTTTACTTTCAAAAAATAGGATTACAAATTCGTTTCGCTACCTTTGGTTGGGTTAGTGAAAGGGAAAAATAACTTGCGCCATTCTACTTGTTCTTATTCCCTTTCACTTATCGGAGAATTAATAGATTACCAAGATTCACTTTGTGTATAACATCATTCAATTCGTTTAAATTTCATGCTATGGAGACTTCTATTTATGAGCGTTTTAAATCGGATAAAGCCAAAGGGAAAAAGAACTTTGTGGTGCTGATAGATCCCGATGATGTCAAGACACAAAACATTCAACAAATTGTTGATTTGGCTGCTCGTGCAGAAGTCGATTGTTTTTTTATGGGAGGAAGTCTGATAATGAATGATACATTGGATTATTCGATTTCACAGATTAAAGATGCTTGCAATATTCCTGTTGTGCTGTTTCCCGGCAACTCTCTACAATTGAGCTACCGCGCCGATGCGATGTTATTTATGTCGCTCATTTCAGGTCGAAATCCCGAATTGCTTATCGGGAAACATGTAGAAACCGCCTCTTTTCTTTATGCGAGTCCACTCGAAATTATCTCTACCGGATACATGCTCATTGATGGTGGTGTGCCAACTTCCGTCTCGTATATGAGCAACACTTATCCGATACCTTCTAATAAAGATGATATTGCAGTTTGTACAGCCCTTGCCGGAGAACTTATCGGGATGAAACTTATTTATATGGATGCTGGAAGCGGTGCGAAAACACCCGTTCCTAAATCTATGATTGACGCTGTCGGCGAACGCCTCAAAATTCCACTTATCGTAGGTGGTGGTATTCGCACGCCCGAAAAAGCCCTTGAAAATGTACAAGTCGGAGCAGATGTCATTGTAGTGGGCAATGCGATCGAAAAAGACCCTGCATTGATCACAGATATGGCTGCCGCTGTTCATTCTGTCAATAAGTCATTAGATTTGAAGGCTTCTTAAAAGGTGCTTTTACCTCATTACTGGACTTTGGACGAAATGTATTAGGTATCAAGCATAATGGAATAAGTTATTGAATTGTTTTTACTTACCTTGCAAAACATCGTGAATATTTTGGCAGTTGCAAAGCCATTGGCGCGGATAAAATCTATGTCACCAATGTCAATCGCCAGTACTGTGCTATCTATCATATTACGACGAATTTTGCGATTCAACGTGTGACAATGACTACATGTTTTGTCTGCCAAAATTCTTCTATATCCTTGACATACAATACATTGTCTTTGATGGTGTAGGTGTTTTCCGGGCGTTCGGGAAGTATTTTTATAATATCTTTTTTAGTTTCAATTTCTGTTTTTTTATAAAAATTAAAAGGTTTACTTTTGTCAAATTTCTTCTGAAAATTGTCGGTCACTTGTATAGCAACTTTCCTTTTAAGTACACCCGCCCTTTTGAGTGTTTTCTTCGATCCCGCAACGTAATACCCCTTGACGCAATCGGCTATGAATTCGTCTTTTTGCTGGAGTTCTTCGTATTTTTTCTCCAATTCTTTGTTGGTTGATTCGAGTTTTACTGTCTTGAATTCTAAGGCTTCTTTTTGTTGAGCGACTACGGCGTATTGCTTATTGAGTTCGCCTTCGGTGTATTGAAGTTGCGATTCTATTTGCTTGAGTTTGACTTCATAATTGGCAATTTCGGTATCTTTTGCCTGTATTTTTTCTTCATATTGACGGATGATTTTTTGTAAGGATTTGTTATCCGTTTCGAGGTCGTTGAGTGATTTTTGTAATTCTTTTGCGCTGTCTTGGTCGCTTACATTTTCGTCTTTGAGCGATTCTATTTTTGCCAAAACAATTTCCTTTTGCAAATCACCGCCACGCAAATCACCAATCAGATTTTCCATTTGATTTTCGCGGGTAGAGATATTTTGCAAAGTTTTATCAATCTCATTGAGGGTTTCTATGACATCGTTGTATTCATCTTTGAGGAGTTCGCGGTCTTCTTCCAAGTCAATTTTTTCTTCTTCGAGTTGTGCGATTTTTGCCATCGCATTTTGGTAGGCTTCGTCACCTCCGCCATTACAAGCAGCTAGTATTAGAAGGATTGATAGTGCAGTAAAAAAGAGTAATTGTTTCATGTTGTTGATAAAAATATGGTGATAAATACGGTTAGTACACTGTTTTATAAATTTATTTACATTTTTTGACGTTTATTTTGAAATGAATCGAATCAAAAATGACGCGAATACTCACTGTATTTAAGGATTTTTTGGTGAAGAGTCATTTTAAAAGAAATACTCAAAAAAGTAAATAAATTTGTGAAACAGTGTATTAGGAACAGAACACAAATAAATATACATTTTCAACTTATTCTTTTTCCTTTATACTTCGTCAAATTTTCCTTAAATAACCCGCTATTCGCGTCAAATTTGACTCGTCTAAAGAAAAAATAATGACGCGAAGAATATACATTTATTTGTGTTCCGTTCCTTAGCAATATCAACGATAGAATGAGCAAAATATTTTTACAAATACAAAAGTGTTAAGTGAAAGTACAAATTCAATAATCAATTCGCTTTCAGCGAATTATGAAACGCGAAAGTGTCGCTTAGTTCAGTCCAAGCACTTATCCTGCATTTGTCTCATGCTTTTGAATATAATCGGTGATGAGTTCGTTGACAATGTCTCGAATACGCGCTTTTTCGGACTTGGCAATGTTACGGAGTTTTTCGATTTTTTGTGTTTCGAAGGTGAATGAAACCCGTTTTTTGTCGGGTTTGATTTCGCTTTGTTCTATCGTCTGACGAATGAGCGAATCCAAACCAAACATCGGTTTAGTACGGCGTTTCGCCTTTTTAATGACCTGACCTTCAGCAACTTGTTCTGCTTTTTCTTGCACTGCCTCCGTGATGGCATCCTGAAAAATAGATTCCAAACTATCCGAAAAATTCTTTTTGGATGAGCTTTTTGATGCCTCGCCCTTTTGAGGCAAAGTTTGCTGCTCAACTGCATCACTAAACAGGTCGTCAAAACCCGATGAAAATGTTTTATTTTTCTTTCTTCCCATAACTGAAGTAAATTCCAAAAAACCAATTCCAAATTCCAAAAAATTTGGGTGTTGGCACTTGTAATTTGGATTTTGTTATTTATTATTTGGTGCTTGTTATTTGTGATTTGTATTTTCTCCCCCTTTTGGTCCGTAAAAGAACACCCAAGTCAGAAAATCATCCGAAAACTCCTCAAATCTATGTTCTACGTGCGCAGGTGCAAACAAAAAATCTCCTGCTGCAAAATCCATCGTCGCACCATCGCAGTAAAATGTACCGCTACCGGAAATGATAACGTATATTTCGTCTCTTTCGTGGGGTTGTTGTTTATCTATTTTTTCGGGTTTGTAGAGTTCTACGCCGAGTGTGCCATGCTCGTATAATTCTACGAAAGGGGTATCAACTTCCGTGAGTTTTTTCAAGGCTTCTGTTGGGGTGATTTTGTGATATTTAGGCATCTTTGTAAAATTTGTCTATGGTTGAACAGGTTTTTATTAATGATTTTTGAGGATGAGATAAACTGCCTACCAGAATACCATCTAATTTTTCTGTCAACGCTTGCATCATGAAGGCTTCTAATTTGATTGATTTTGCAACGCTCTTTCCGAGTGATGCCGCAATCAACTGGCGTGGATCATTCATATCAAAATCAACTACAACGATGTAGTTCTTTTTTACATCCCTGAAATAACAAGCCAATTCGTCAATAGTAAGTCCAAAGTCGCCCCGATTCATCATATTGTACAAGACATAAATGCTATCGGTGATTTTAGTTTCAACTCTAAATTTCTCTATTTTATTTTCAATTTTCTTCTTTTTTGCTTCTTGTTCTCCATCTCCCAATTGCTCTAAAACAAATTTTTTCAAACCTTTGACTTCAATAAAATCTATAGTCTCTCGGTTAATCATAATTTTTAAGGCATCACAAGATTTTGGCGATTTTAACTTGTGCATTTTAAAAAGCAAAGATTTACATTTATCAAAATCATATACTTCTGTCACTGCATTTTGACAACATTCATCAATATCTTTTAGCTGTACTTTTTGAAAAAAAGCAACTTGTTCGCCTTTGTATTCAAAAGTTTTTTCTCCGTAATTGACCAATTTGGTCAAAAAATCTGCTACGCTTCCCATACCAGTTTTTGAAAAGGTTCTGATAATTTGAGGAATACGCGATTCATTTCATCATTGACATTTTCAATATCCACCAAGCCATTTTCATTACGTTCTGCGAGGTAATAATTCGTAAATCGCTCAATATCATATTCTTTGCTGTAATATCGCAAGGCTTCTATCAAATACGGACTATGCGAAGTCAGCAATACAGGTATTTCATGTTTTACCAATAAACAAATTACCTTGGCATATTCGACTTGCCATTTGGGGTGTAAGTGTGTTTCGGGTTCGTCTATGATGAGTAATGAGCGGTTGTTTAATATTTCAGCTAATAGTAATAATTGGATGATGCCGAAGGATTTTATGCCGGAGGCTACATTAATAGAGCGAAAATTTTGTCGGGTAGCACTTCCGTTTCTTGTGAAAATAAAATCAAGTTTATCATCATCAAATGACCATGTACCTTCAATGACACTATGTATTTCTTTTATTATTTGTAAATTTAATTTACTGTAAAATTCATTGTCCGTTAATGCTTTTGATTCTCTAATTTTTTTTATCAAATCTTTTATATGCAATGCAATATCGAACCAATAGGATTTTTCTGAAAGTGCTGTTCCTGCAGCTTGCAAAGTATTATAAAGTTGTATAAAAATTGGAGACTCAATTAAAGTTACATCCTCAAAAGGAGGAATTTCATCATAAATATCAAATTCAATAACTTGATCTTTCACTCCAATGATTTCAAATATTCTCCTTTTACCTTCGTTGAACTTTACTGCTGTCTTTTTTTTTGTATTTTTAGGAGTAAACTCCAAATGAAATTCAGAGATAAGTGCTTTTTTCAAAGCCGTTTTCAAAACCTCTTCTTTTTTTTCCTCTAGGATTAATTCTAATTTGATTCTATTTAAATAATCCAGTAAATTACTATTATTTGGGTACTCATTTTCGTGAATGTCAATTCCTCTAATCAATTCCTCTTTAACCTCAAAAAGAGAAGTGGCTGCTTCTTTATTATACTTAAATTCATTAATTATGAATGGTCGCAACTCATTGAGAAAATTTCGAGGTAGAAATTTTTCAACAACTCGATTGTCATCTCTTACTTGTAAACTGCCGATTCCTCTAAGTTTTCGATAAAGTTCCTCTACTAATTTCCTTACATTTCGCTCTTTCCCTACCTCCAAATCCTGTTCATACCGACTAATCGCCTTAATCACAGCAAACACCAATTTCCCCACCGTACTTTTCCCGGTGTCATTTTCACCGGCGATCACGGTCAGCCCGTCGAACTTTACATCTGCGTTCTCTATTGCCCCGAAATTTCTGATTTGTAAATCCATGTGATTAAGTTCAAGTTCAACTACTAAATCGTTCGTCGTTTACCGTCTATCGTTCGCCGTTTTACCCGTCCACTGTCTGCCGTTCAGCATCCACCGTTTCCACGCCATTAGTCCGCGCCATTATCTCTTTGCAAAGTTCGAGATAATCCTTCGCGCCGTTGCTGTGTTTACTATATTCAAAAATATCTTTACGTGCGGCGGGAGCTTCTGCGAGTGCGACCGTATCGCGTATATATGTCTTAAATACTTTGTCGCCAAAATGCTTTTGAATGGTAGAAACCACATCGCGGTTGAGGACTTTACGCGCATCATACATCGTCGCGATGACTCCACCGATTTGAAGTTCTTTATTGATACGAAAACGAACCTTATCGACCACTTGTTTGAGTTTGACGACACCTTGCAGGGCAAGAAATTCGGTCTGCAAAGGAATGAAGACATGGCGACTCGAAGTCAAAGCATTGAGTGTCAAAAGCCCTAATGACGGTGGACAATCAATGATGATATAATCGTAATCATCTTGAAGTGGGTCGAGCAATTCGCGTAAGATAAACTCACGTCCGGCTTCATTGACGAGTTCCATTTCTGCACCCGAAAGGTCAAGCGTAGAAGGAATAATATCAAAATTAGGTTTGACTTCCACGGGCATGAGGTCGGCTTCGCCACGCAATGCCTCGTACATACTCGAAGTCTGTCGCCCAACACCGAGTGACAAGGTGAGGTTGGCTTGAGGGTCAAGGTCAAGCAACAACACGCGCTTGCCCAATTCGACTAAGCCTGCTCCGATATTAATAGTAGAGGTCGTTTTACCAACGCCTCCTTTGTGATTTAATAATGAAATGACTACTGCCATGGTTTATTGATTAATGACTGGTGACTGGTGATTAGTTGTTTCGCTCTGCGAATCGCTGACTAATTCACCCTTGACTACTCACCAATTATATATTTTTTTAAAATGAATTACAAAGGTACTGGTTTTATTTGAGATTAGTGGATTTAGTGTTTGGTTTATCCTTGATGATAACAATTTCCAAAAAACAAACTCCAAATTCCAAAAAGTAGGCGTAAAATAATGTCTGCATTGGAATTTGGCGTTTGTTTCTTGGAAATTGAACTAAATTATTCCATCCTATAATTCGGACGAAGCGCAGAGGACGAACCATCTGCATAAAAATTGTTGATATAATTAGCAATTTCATCCAAATCATCAGTCACCAAAAAGAGGTCAATGTCTTTTTCGCTGATGTTATTATGCTTTTCTAACATCGTTCCTTTGATCCAGTCAACCATACCTCCCCAAAATTCTTTACCGACCAAAACGACAGGTACTTTGTCAATTTTTCCTGTTTGCATAAGGGTCAATACTTCAAAAAGCTCGTCCATAGTACCAAAACCACCCGGCAGGGTGACAAAGGCTTGAGCGTATTTGACGAACATGACTTTTCTAATAAAAAAGTAATTATAATTGAGATTTTTGTCTATGTCAATGTATGGATTGTGGCTTTGTTCAAAAGGGAGTTCGATATTCAATCCGACGGATGTACCACCAGCGAGATGTGCGCCTTTGTTGCCAGCTTCCATGACACCCGGTCCGCCACCTGTAATGACTCCGTAGCCTTCATGTATAAGGCGTTTGGCGACCTCAACGGCGAGTTCGTAATATTTTGTACCGGGCTTGGTACGTGCCGACCCAAAAATAGATACGCAAGGTTCGATTTTATTCATTCGCTCGAAGCCTTCTACGAATTCAGCGATAACTTTGAACATTGTCCAAGAGTTTTCACCTTTGATTTCGCTCCATTTTTTTTGTGGCTTGTAAGGAACCGTCATTTGTTCTTCACTCATATTTGTTTATTTTAAATTTGTCAAAGTGCAAAAATATATGCTGATTAAAAGGGGAAACAAATCAAGCAATTTATTTTGTCTTTTACTTAGATGTTTTTTTACAAAAAAGATACGCATATTAAGGGTTTATTTTATCAAGTGCAAGACATTTGGTGATTTAGTATGTATTAATACTTGTATTATTCACTATTCTTGCTAAACTTAGTATTAGAAATCAAGTAAAACTTCTTTTTCTGGTATAGAAAGAATATTTATTTTTCCTTTTAGAATTATTATTTTTAGCTAAATCAACATTTTATAAAAAGCTGTAAATTAGCATTTTGTAAAAAAAATATCTGAAAATACACTTTTTAAAGTTTTTATTTCAGCATGGATAATATTATTTATATAAATTGTATTTTCAAAGAAACAAGATATTAACAATTTTATGATGGAGGGTGTAAGGGAGGTGATTCTTGTTAATCACACTCCCTTCCTTTTTCATAAACTCATCTTTACAATTTCATTCCAATCCATACTTTTCCACCAATCGCTTTTACTACCTTTATTGACTCAAGAATTCTAATTATTATCACCAACAATTTTAGGAGTATGCAGCTTAGTCATTGGGAATGGAATACCTACTTGTCTGATATTGATGTCGCTATTATCGGTAGTGGGATTGTGGGATTGAGTGCGGCGATACGTCTCAAATCACAAGATAAAAACCTTCGGGTACTCGTGATAGAACGAGGTGTATTGCCAAGCGGTGCCAGTACTCGAAATGCGGGTTTTGCTTGCTTCGGAAGTGTCACCGAGCTGTTAGATGATTTGGAGACACACTCTGAGAGTGAAGTCTTTGATTTGGTCGAAAAACGTTGGCAGGGACTCCAGCGTTTACGTACATTAATCGGTGACGAATCACTTGATTATAAGGCATTTGGCTCGTATGAATTATTTAAACCAAGCGAAGATGTCGCTTTTGGTGAATGTGCTGCGCGGTTGGATTTTTTAAATAAAAAAATAGCACGTATTACGGGTGAAAAAGAGACTTTTTCGATTGCGGATGAGCAAATAAAATCCTTTGGTTTTGAAGGTGTTTCGCATTTAATTTTTAATCGTGGAGAGGGACAGTTGGATACCGGTCGAATGATGTCGGCACTCATCGAAATTGCCCGCCGGAAAGGAGTGCAAATACTTAATGGATTGAACATCATTTCGCTTGATGACAGTTCAGGAGGTGTTGCTTTGCACATAGAAAACGGCTGGTCAATCAAAGCTCAAAAAGTACTCGTAGCCACCAATGGTTTTACACAAAAACTCCTGTCGAACTTGTCCGTCACACCTGCTCGCAATCAGGTTTTAATTACTCGTCCTATCGCTGATTTGTCGATACAAGGATGTTTTCATTATGACAAGGGCTATGTATATTTTCGGAATATTGGCAACCGGATTCTACTGGGTGGCGGACGCAATCACTTTCGTGAACAAGAAACGACTGACGAATTTGGTACGACAGAAAATATACGAGAATACTTGACAGCTTTGCTCCACAAAAATATTTTACCTCAAAAATTGGTTGAAATTGAACGTTGGTGGAGCGGTATCTTGGGCGTAGGAGAAAGTAAATCGCCCATTATTCAACAGTTCTCTTCGAATGTCGCGGTGGCTGTACGGCTTGGCGGTATGGGCGTGGCGGTTGGTATATTGGTTGGTGAAGCGGGAGCGGATTTGCTGGTGTCGTAAAACGATTTGCAAAATCGTTTTACGAGAAGAACAGGCAGAGTCATCAACATCTTTTGTCAAATTATCTGCCTGTTTCCCATATCACAGACTTGAAGTCTGTTTTCCATCTTCCGACGGAAGTGGGTGTTTGGGGTTATGAGGGCTTGGCGCAGTCAAAGATTTCAGTACACATAAAACCGAAGATTTGCCCTTAATCAAAATGGCGGGTTCGGTAGTCCCGTCCTCAAAAGTGTGTTCGATATATTTGTATTGCCAACGGAAATTTTCGATGGGGATATTAAGTTCGCCGACCATTTCGAGCAATTCGATTTGATGGTACAAAAATGCTTCTTTCGCTTCGTCGGTATCTAATTTTGGGCGGTCTGCTTCGGTCGGAAATGTAACCGTCCAATTGACCGGAACATTGAAAAAATAATGATAACTATCTCCTGCAAAACGAGGTTGAGTGCGTTTGAGCGCGTCATAAAAATAGACGGGCGCATCAGGATATTTTTTCTCCAATTGCTTCGTAAGGTTGATGTCATGCGGACGATAACCTGTTTTGAAATAGGTGTGCCAATATTCGCTCAAATAACGCTCCGTTCCTGCTTCTGTGGTGATATATTGGATGAAGCGTTTGGAAGAACGCACACGCGGACTACCCGCCGACTCACCACCAAATGCCACGCTAATGGCATCTAACAAGTCTTCATTTTTGCCCAATGCACAAGCATGTAAATGCAACTCGGTACGATGATCAACGATGCTATCCGGCAAAGGTTGAAAATGCCCTTCATCAATAGCGTCATAAATATTCATGGCAGTCGCTCTTGCACCTTCCGGCAATACGCTGACGCTCATACCTGTCCATTCATTGCTATGTACAACGATGTTGATAATCCCCCATTTGCCTCGCGCATGTTCGGTCAGATAGTCACGAACTTCTTTGAGCGAACGCAAATGTGTAATCAGCCATTCCGTCTTAGCTTCGGGATGTGTGCGATAGTAATTTTCGGCTTGAGCATAGAATGGATTGTCCGGATCTTTGTCCTCTCCTACAATAAAGGTGATGTCGGGACGTAGCGCGTTTTTTTGTAATGGTTGAGCCGTCGGGAAATCTCGCTCCGGCGCGTTGTGTACAAATACGGGTGTAGCCGCGACTTGGCGGTTGGCGACTGTTTTGCCCATGAAAATGGCTGAACTAATAGCCAGCAATACGGTGAATACGATAATGATATTTTTCATAACTGCGATTGTTTTGATTGCAAGTTATGAGGCTTCGTACTTTATTGTATTCGGTTTTTAGTAAGCGTTGGGTATTGACGAGTATTTGTATAGTATTAGTTAGAATTTGGGTTCTTTGACAAATCCAGTGAAAGTGAATAATGGTTTGGGCGTATCCCCCTCCTTATCAGTCGGGGGTCGGGCTATCCGGCACTCTCTCCACTCCGCTATCGCTACGTTACGTTCAAACAACACCTACTATCCCTTACGCAAGGGACGAACAATCGCGAGGCAGAAAAACCAACAATCACAGGATTTGTCAAAGAACCAGAATTTGTAATGGCGGTTTTTCTTCATCTTATTTATTGTGGATAAAAACTGCTGTCACTCACCTTCAAAATACCGTGCTGTCTGCTCATGTTCACGCATGAAATCATCGGCTAACTTTTGATATTCAGCAAGTTGTGCCTCTATAAAATCTTGTTTACCTTTTCCTATTTTGCCGCTTCGGATGAATTTGTCATAAACCTTCCACTTTGCAGGCTGGTCACCAAATTTGGTTTCATGGATTTTCATAAATTCAAATGAGGTGCGTTCGATGCTGCGTTGTAACATCTCATCTGTGAGTTTGATATTCGTAAAGTCGGCGATTTTTTGGATGGTATTCGCTTTGTCTTGTACGAGGTCTTCGTAGTGGACGTAGAGAATGTCGAGTCCTTTTTCATTTTTGAGCCAAGGGGTATTGTACTCAAACCAGCGTTTCATACTTTTATCTACAAATTTTTCAAAATCATCTTGATTGTTATAATAGTTTTTGGTTTGTTGATACGCCGAAGGTAGCACATCAAGCATATTTCTCAACAAAAAAATAACCTCGCCCTTTTTGATATGCGACATCACATCGTAGATTTCGTGTGATTTGAGTAATCTGCGTCCTTCCAGTTCGGGTATAGGCAAACTTCTCGTCACGCACCATCTAATCCACGGCGAAACATCGTAGAGATGTTCAAAGTCCATGTCACCATCCGTAGTGAGTTGATAAAGAAGCATTTGTGTGAGAGTAGTGCCAGATTTGGCATGACTGACGATGTGAATGTCGGTGTCGCGTTCTCCATATTTCTGCATCTCTTTTTTTAATTTGGTAGAAAGATAGATGCCGTAAAAATCTCTTGCGGCTTTTTCGAGCGTTTCAATGTTTTCGATGAGTTCATCGTAATTTTGTGGCTGTTTTGCGGATGAATTATCGACAATTTGTTGTAGGAAATCGGTTGTTAGCATGGTGTTTTGCTTGATTGATGAAGAATATTAATTTGAATGGAATAGAAAAGGTGCAGGACAAATTTTTAATTTTATTTTGAAGTGCTACTGTACTGACGACTTTTAGCCGTCAAGTGGCTCGGTACTTTCTCGCGACGGCTAAACAGGCTGACCGCGAACTCTGTACTGACGACTTTAGCCGTCAAGTGAATTTTATTTTAATTTTTTAATAAATAAAATTCAATTACTTATAAATATTTTTTCATGCCCTGCGACGGATAGAGTCGTCGGTACGGTATTCGCGGTCAGCCTATAAAGTCGTCGGTACGAGGCAGATTAAAAATTTGTCCTGCACCCAATGGAAATAACGACTTAGTACACTGTTTGGCTTTGTTGCATGAATAAAAAGGGTACAATTTCCCTATTATTTTTTTGCTGCCTAAGCAGCTATTTTCTCTGAAACAGGCATACCTATGGCTGTCATTTTGTTAAGGCATTTAGTTTTAATTCTTG
>Ga0209187_1002313_pt1 | contig 18514 bp, 21 predicted proteins | sample BantaG_FD_187430 | JGI IMG/M metagenome (GOLD analysis project Ga0209187, IMG submission 187430) | Marine algal microbial communities from Bantry Bay, Ireland - BantryBay_4 metaG (SPAdes) (version 2) | ecosystem: Host-associated > Algae > Red algae > Unclassified | place: Bantry Bay, Ireland...
CTGTGCTAAAGGGTATTTGGGTATGCGATGTGCAGGCAAGTCGTAACGAAAATCTTCAATTTTTATTTCTCTGACATTCATGAAAGGTGTTTCTATATCTAACGTTCGAAGATAATTTAAATTGCTTGCAGTCGCGGCTTAGCGTATTGAAGATTATAGGTACAAACACTTATTTTTTTTCTAGAATCTTCCAATCTATAAGAGGTTATTGATATGGCAATCATGCTAATAGAGAATTCAATTGTATAAAAGAAGCATTCAACATAAAATTACTTTTACCTTAGAATGATAGAGTTGTTGGTCACTGGAAGAGTTAGAGTTTATATCGCGAATACTTTGCGCAATATTGCATTAAAAAACGAGAAAAAACTAAAAGATATGATTGGTTCGCCTGATGATAATTTCTCTTTCAAAAAGAAAAAGGCGCGTCTCACTAAAATAAGTAATCAGGCAAACTATACTACTCAACTAGCGAATTGGTACGAAAAATTTGCAGTAGAGAATGACGAGGAATCAGAAATAGAGATGGCTATGGACGATAGCTCTGAATCAATGAGAGACTATAGTTTTAGTTAAAAAAATAATTATGGACGAGCATATTTTTTTCGTTCTATAAAACTAGTGCTATAATAGGCATCACAACCACTTCCCGTAATAGTTTCACTATTAGAAAGTTCTATAAATCCCTTTTCATCCAGCAGTTTTTCTTCAGCTAAAATGTGTACCACTCGGCCTATAACGATGGTATTTTTATTCACCAATTTATGCGTTTCTTCCAGTTCGAGTGCAAATTTTATTTTTGATTCTTTTACAAAAGGCGCCCAAATAGGTTCTATATATTCTTCTGTTAAACCCACTTCTTCAAATTCTGAAACTTCACGAGCATATTTAGCGGAAGATTGGTGTGCTTCTGAAACAAAACGTTGGTGCACTTGATTGATGGTATAACTTTTGGTGGATAAGATATTTTCTAGGGAGTGGCGTTCACGATCGGCAGGGCGACAAACAAACCCATACAGAGCCGGTGCGGAACCCACGTGGAATACCGAGTTGAATAATCCTAGATTTGTTTGCTTGTCCTCGTTTTTTGTGCCGATTAAACAAATTGATTTGAAGCCTCCTAGCGAATTGATTAACTGAATTCGATAGTCGGTGTCCATGTCAATAATCTCTTGATTAGAAAAAGTTTTGTAACTCATATTTAATTTCAAATGTACTACGCAAGGAAATTTAAAATAATTTGCCAAGCAATAAATTCTGATAGACGCAAGCGGGGAGGGGTACTAATTATTTAAAATTTGGAGCTTATCAAAATTCTGATCGTTATGTATTAACTATTAATCTGAGGCTAAGATGCTTATCACCTTAATTCATGTATTTTTTTATCGTACCTAATATTAATGTTTTAGGGATCAGCTCATTTTCATATTCTCTCATGATATTAGAGAGTTCTTCGACCAATTTGGGAGGGACTGAAAATTTTAAAGTGAGGCGTCTGATAAAGCTAATTTCTGCTTCGGTAACTTTGGCATCTAATTTCATCAAGTACATAAGATTATACAGCATCTCCATTCGCTCGGCATGCGCGTTGGGCAGTACTACCTGATTGATATCAAAATTTTCTGGAACCTCATCTAGTATAGCTACCTCTAGCTTATATTCATCTAATATGCCTTGGATAAAGCGCATTTCATTTCGGTGTAGCACCCCATCTTGCTTGGCAAGGGTATGTAACATATAAATCAATGAGCGTTTGATTTTATCGTTTAATTGGTATTGCATGTGGCGCTAAAATTACTTGATTTACTATTTAATGCGCAATTAATTTATCCAGCATAAATCCAAAACCCACAGCCACCAAGCTGAAAGAAAGCATGCCCGGCAAATAGGCAAAAAATGCTTTTACGTAATTCATTATTTTATTAGCAGTAAAAAATTGGCCAATGGCCCAGCTAGCATATAGTACAAATACAATTCCGGCGATTTGCATAACTTCAACATGAGCAATGCCTTGCACGAGCGAAAATAAAGCAAGTATGAGCATTCCTATATCCATTATAAAACACAAAAGGATGAGCACTTCGTAGAAATTATAATCGTGTTTTCGAAATAAAATTTTAATCCACCCAGCTATAAAAACACCCATAATAATATTAGCATAGCCATAATGACTTTGAATCCATTCGAAGATAGACAGGGTGTAGGATGGTTTAGAATCTTGGTAATTGGCATACCCATCTTCTATATGAAAAAAATGATTGGCAATAGAGTAAACTAAGGAGCAGACAACAATAAAAACAATCGGCTTAACTAATCGGCTTCTATTTTCAAGGAGATACTGTCGTACTGTTTTACCAGGGTTTAGGAGTAGTTCTTTGACGGTATAAAATAAGCCTTTTTCTAAGTGAAGTAAATGCACAATCTCATTCTTGATATACTTACCGTCGATTCTTTCGAGCTTAGCCACTTGTCCGCAATGAGCGCAATATTCTCCCATTAGGGATTCGTCACAATTTTTACAATTTTGCATAAGCCGTTGAAAAGCTAGAAGGCTAAGGTAAGTTTTTTTTGGATTGAATCAGTATTTGAATTGGGCACAACGGTTTAGGCTATATCGGGAGTCGTGACGAAGGAGCGATTCCCTGATCTCAGGTTGTTATAGCCAGTTTTCTATTTATTTCGGCTTCCCAATTTTTCAATCTTTTGTAACCATTGTTTTCGGAATTCTTTTTTTGATAGTCTTAGAGGTCCAATTGCTGTTATTCTCACAGATTTTACTCCTATGAAATTTAAAGTTAATTTTTTCATCGCAAAGTGACTTGGAGATTTATTGAAAATTCTGTAGAACCAAGTTGGCTGATCCATCGTACAGATTATTCTTGATGATTTTCCTGTAAAGTACCTATTCCACCAAACTGAGCCTTCTCTTTTCTTAAAAGCATAGCCAGGTAAAAGAACTCTATCTAAAAAACCTTTCATAATTGCTGGTACTGAACCCCACCAAACTGGATAAATCCACACAATATGATTAGCCCATTTTAGTTTATTTTGAGCATCTATCAAATCAGGTTCAAGTTCAGTTCTTTTTCTATAACCAAATTCTAAGTTTGGGTTAAACTTCAAATCTCTTATTATTATTTCTTTAAACTCGGCTTCCGTATTATCAACTCCTTTTTTATAAGCTCTTGCCAATGCAAAGTTGAAGCTTTCTTTATCAGGGTGACCATTGATTAAAACTATTTTATTTGACATCTATCTTCTGTTTTGAAAGTCCAATAAATATTAAAATTCCAATTGGCATCAACAGTATAAATTGCGGTGCAAATACAGAAAAATAGAGACTTGAAAAAACAAATGGGACTCCAATTATAACATACAACACTCCGAATGTTTTCATTTGTTGTGAATCATTTTTTTTCATTTTTCCAAACCCAGCCTTTAGTATTATGTAGCTGGAAAAGAATAGGAGAATAGTTATTATATGCCAAACACTAATCCATTCAGCTTTTTGTTGAACTTCAAGATTGCTGTTACTCAATGGATTTACGAGGTCTATTTGTCCCGCAATCAAATGAATCATGGCAGTGGCTAAGTTGATAACTCCTGAGATTTTAAAATATGTTCTCATTTTCAAAACTTTATAAAATGACTTATTTCTTTTTTCACTTGTGTCGTGTAGTCTATATTCTGTCTTTTATATCTAATCATTTCGTGATATCCGATTAAATACTTATAAAATATATTTGATTTGATTTTTGCCTCAGATTTTGAAAAACCAAGATCTGTAAGTATAGCTGTAGTATAATGGATTCGTTGTTTATCTAATTCTTCCATCCGAGTAGAAAGAGTTGATTTATTGGATTTAGCATACTTTTTAAGATAGAAGAAGAAATCAATTTCATTGTCTTTTAGAAATGAGAGCTCAATTAATTTTTCGAATTTCTTTTTAGGATTCACTTCTTTATCAACTAAAGAAATAATTCTTGAGGTGCTTTCCACTTCCCAAAAACGGATTATCGATTGAAGAAAGGCTTTTTTCGTTGAAAAATGCCAATAGAAACTTGACTTATTAACTTTCAGTTTCTTAGCCATGCTTTCAATAACAATTCCTGAAATTCCATGTTTAGAAAATTGGATGTAGCCATGTTTGATCCAGTCTTCTTTTGTGGCAATTATTTTCGGCATATTATTAAACGTTTACGTCTATAAAGCAAATATAGAAAATCTTTCTTAATAAACGTTAGCGTCTAGTGATATTTTTATTTTAATCGGCTAGACCGCAAGTCTGCGTACAAACACCCAATAGACCAACTAAGTTAATCAATAAAGGAAATTTAGCTTGTATGTAGGCGTTTTAAATATTGCTTGGGCATATATAAGAATCCTCTTTTTGGTTATAGTCAAACGTATTCATGGCGAATAATCCATTGTTTTGCGAGACGTGATTTTTGGGCGACGAGAAGGTCGTAATATTATTGTTTGTACAGATTTGGATATGCTGGGCGGTGGTATATCCTTTATCAGTAATAACATTCATTGTATCGAGTTGTAATAATTTTTCAGCATCCAAAGCCATAGGGGATAGTGCGTTGGTATCATTTACGGTACCGGTATCATTATTTATAAAAAGCTTGTACTTGGCATCACAACCTGCCTGCACACAATAGCCTACATTAATAATATTGCGGTGCAAGACGACTGATCTCGCGTCGGTATCCGTCAGGCTAATTTGGGCTTGTTCGCTCTTTTTTAATTTAGATTCAATTTTTTGGCAGGCTTTTTTTTACTTTTTTGGTATTCGATTTTTGTTTCAATTTGCTGGCCGAGCTCGGTATTGTCTTCTTTGTCTAATTGGTTTTGGTATTCGTTTATTTTAGTATTGTAGCCTTCCCCTAATTAGGATAGTGCTAATTAGAAGAAGGCTACAGTTTTTTAATCTGTATCTCATTATAATACATTAGTTCAGAATTATTCAACGAATCTAAATTAGAGGAATATTCTTACTAATAGACTCTTCTAAAGAAATAAAAGTTTCCGATCTAGAGATTCCCTTTATTTCTTGAATTTGACCATTTAACACTTTCATTAAGTGGTCGTTGTCTTTAGCGTAAAGCTTTATAAATAATCCATATTGACCAGTAGTATAATGAGTTTCTACCACTTCAGGGATTAGTTTAAGTTCTGCAACTACATCTCTGTATTGACTATTTTTATCTAAAAACAATCCAACAAAAGCACATGTTTTATAACCTAAATTCTTTTCGTCCAGCCTCAAAGTGAAAGATTTAATTACTCCTCCACGTTTGATTTTTACAATTCTTTGATGGATAGCAGCACTTGTAACACCAATAAAACTAGCAATATCAACAACTTTAATTCTTGAATCCTCTATTAGGTATTTAAGTATTTTCTTGTCTGTACTATCTAAATTAAAGCTCATAGAGTCTATTTATATGTGTATAGTAATTAAAATTTTGTAATTTCTGCAAATCGGTAATGTTTATAAAGCAAATATGCATATAATATAATATTTATGTACATAAATAGGAAGTTTTATTATTTTTGTTAATAAGTTTGTAGCGAATTAAATATATAAAGATGAAAACATTAATTGAAACAGAAACTAAATTTAAGCTAGTTGGAAAAATTGAAGAAGTAAAGGATTTTTTCGAAAAAGAGCTTAAAACAAGATTGTTATTAACTAAGATAGCATCACCACTTTTTGTAAGTAAAAAATCCGGATTTAATGATGATTTAAATGGAGTAGAAAAAGCGGTATCGTTTCAATTAGATAATGAAGAGCACCAAGTTGTACATTCTTTAGCTAAGTGGAAACGGTGGTATTTAGGAGAAATAAAAGCTCCAATTGGTGAAGGTATTGTTACTGATATGAGAGCCATTCGAGCTAATGAAGTTTTGTCCCCAATTCACTCTCATTTGGTAGATCAATGGGATTGGGAGAAACCCATATTAAAAGATGAAAGAACATTAGAACATTTAATCGAACATGGAATTTCAGTATTTCAATCGTTAAGAGCAGCTGAACAATTTTATTCAAACAAATATGGGAGTTCAGCTACACTACCTGTCCAATTAAAAATTATCCATACTGAAGACTTGTTACAAAAATTCCCAGAATTAACTCCTAAAGAAAGAGAGCATGCGATTGCTAAAGAATTTGGAGCTGTTTTATTAATTGGTGTTGGGGGTAAGTTAAGTAACGGAGAACGTCATGATTTAAGAGCTCCAGATTATGATGATTGGACAACAAAAGATGAGAGCGGACGTCCTGGTCTAAATGCAGATATACTGGTTTGGGATACTGTTAGAGAATTAAGTTTAGAAATTAGCTCAATGGGCGTTAGAGTTTGTGAAGAAGTATTGGTTAAGCAACTCAAAGAACAAGGAGAAGAAGATCGTCTTTCTTTACCATTTCATAAAGATATATTAGAAGGCAGATTACCTTATTCTATAGGTGGTGGTATTGGGCAAAGTAGAGTTGCAATGTTTGTTACTAAGCAAAAAGACATTAAAGAAGTACAAGCAAATATTTCAGTATAACTTTATCGAAAAGTTATATTAAGTGCCTTTCCCATATTAATTGGGAAAAGGTTTCTTTTTAGATTCCATGTTGCATACTTCTAGATTATCAAACTGTACGGGAGGAAATAAAAAAGAAATAGTTGGCTTATTGAATTTAGGAATAGGTTAATGCGAAATGTGTAATGAACCACAACGGCGTTTACTGTATGGTTAGTGGCGCATTAAAAGACAAATACCATCGGCAAGAAATGAACTTTAAAAAAGGACTTTACTTTGAATTTAGCAGTTAGTAGCCATTAACTATACAGATTGTTGTAGCCAGTTATTTTTCGTTTTCAATCTGTTTTAAAATATATTCTAAAGATGCGTTTACATTATTGCTATATTGCTCAAAAGTCGGTATAACTTTATGGTCAGGAATTACTCCACTTCCAAACGGTAGTTTTTGTTCAACGTTCATAACAAACTGTAATGCTGGAATATCAATTTCAATTTTGGAATTTGGCAAGACTAATCTTTGACTGTATCCGCTAGTATTTCCTAAATATCCACCACCTGTTTCTTGTCCTACAAAAGTTGCTAAATTATTTGTGTACATCATATTACTAAATTCACTTCCTCCAGAATAAGTTATAGGACTAATAATGACATATACTTTTCCTGAAAATTTGTTTTTTGGTTCTTTTTTATATGCCATTAATCCATACCCAATCCATTGTTTTCTTTCTAAAGAGCCATCTGTCATTTTTTTGTTTAAAAACGTTCTTTCTAAGAAACCAAAAGTTTTTAATGTTATTGGTTTATGAATGCCATTATCAAGAATTGTTTTTTGAGTTTTTGCTCTTACTTTCTTGTATTTTTGATAATTGTCTCCTAAGTATGAATAAACGATTCCTTCATTGCCTTCAGTTCCACCTCCGTTTTCACTTACGTCAATTATTAGATTAGTGATATTATTATCGAAAATCGACTTAAAACTATTTTCTAAAAATTTTTTTAAACTTTTTTCCTTAGTTTCTTTTTTTATATCAGAGTTAGAAAATGAATGAAGTCCTAAATATGCAGTTGTTTTGTTTAATATCTTGAATTCTAAAAAGTTTTTTTCTTTAGTAACTTTATTGTTTGAATTTCTAGAACGTAAATGTTTGTAAATATTTTTAATTTTTAAGGATTCAATAATTATTGAGTTTTCAAAATCTTTAAATTTAATATTTACTTGTTTAATGTTTCCGTAGTAGTAAAAATAATATTTAGAGAAATTAAACCCTTTTAGGTCACTATATTTAACTGTTTTTATAAAACCATCTGAAGCAAATAAGTTTCCAATTTTTTCAACAATATCGATAGGTTTCTCTCCATTTATAGATTCAATTTCTTTTCCTTCAATTTTCAATTTTTGATAATTTGAACCATTTCTGACACAATATAGTTTTGTGCCAAGAAAGACAAAGGTTAAAGGAATAAAAGTAGATTCCTTATTTATTTTTTCTTTTACACTTTTTGGTAAATATATATCTGTATGGTCTTCTCTTGAAAGTGCTACTAAAGGCGCAATGAGTTTATGAAATTCAAGCACATTCATATCTTGATTTATTTGTACTTTTACTTTTCTGAAAGCATTATCTACACTGTCGTTTGGTGTATACCAATACATTCCAGAGTGAAACTTATCTAATCCCTGATATAGAATTTCTAAATCGTTGTGTAGTTTTTGTTTTTCAATTTTCGGAAAATCCCCGAAGTTTTGACTAGAAGAGATTTTAAATGATAGAGAGAAAATGATTAATAAAAGTATCGATATTCTATTCATTAGTGATTTATTTTAATTGCCAAAACGGGAGTCTGCGCACAAACACCTAATAGACCAACTAAGATAATCAATAATGGAGATTTAGCTTGTATGTAGGCGTTTTAAAATATGAATAAAGTGAAGGGTGCTTTTTTATTTCAAAAAAGATAGGGCGATAAATAGTTTTAAAATAGCTTTTATAACGGATTATTTTGAGAACAAACTTCTCAAAGTACTGTAGTACAACTTGGGGAGTCAAAACAGACATTATGCGCTTTAGGTTATAGCACATCATAATCAGGTTTACCTCTGAGAGTACGTTTTCTTTTCCGCGCATTAGGGTATGAGTAAATCCCCACTGTCTTTTTATAGTTCCAAATTGGTGTTCTGTAATTTGTTGTCTGAGGCGGTAGTAATCTTGGTTTTGATTTACTCTTTTTTCGTTTTCTTCTAGTGCTTGTTGGTATATGCCTCTTTCAATAATGCGTCCACTTTTATTTTTGGTGCACTGGTTTCTTAGCGCACAATGCTGACAGGCTTTTCTGTTTTTATAATGTTTTACGCGGTGGTTTCTTTTCTTATATGTTGTGCCATTTGTACTTAGTTTTTTATTGTTTGGGCATATATAAGAATCCTCTTTTTGGTTATAGTCAAACGTTCATGGCGAATAATCCATTGTTTTGCTTGTGTGAGCTTTTGTCCAGTATGATAAAATGAAATTTCCTTGAGATACCTCCCGCGTGATGGTGCATTTCATGTGTTAGGACTTGGAGTTGTGCATCAGTTACCATTGTTGTGCGCAGGCTTTCTGCGTTCTAATTCGTTTTCTACTCTTTTTTCGAGTTCGTTTTGCTTAAAAACAAACCAATTTTGTCTACAATCCGAATGGTCAATTTTATGCTTAAAATTCTGAAATGGTTTTTTATTAGCTAAAACATTTTCCAATTCTGACTTAAGATTTTGGTCAGATAACTGCTCAACAAAAAGCTCCATAATTTTATACGACTCATAACTTTCTAAAGTCTCAAATTTTATAAAATCCGTTTTATGTTTTTCTACTTTTTCTAAATTCTCACTAAACGCCTCTTTAAAATCTTCCTCGTCTGAAAATTGCGCAAAACTAGGAATTGCAATAATTTCGTCGGTTTTTGAATTGTAATAACAGTCAAATCCGCAATCTAATTCTTGCGCTATTTGTTTAAGGATATTTTGTTTTAGATTATCCAAAAAAACAAGCGTGTTTATCTTCTTTTATTATTTCTATTATTTTGTCTAAATAGGTGGATTCTGGGAACGGTTCATAAATTTCCCATTTTCCAGTTGCTCTCATCCAATATAGATTCCATTCTTTTCTGGACTTATAGTATCGGATTTTTGCTAAATCAAATTGTTGTTTCTTTTTTGCATTTTTCCAATCTGGTCTTATTTCAAATAATATTACAACTTTTCCATCATAAGAATACCCAATATCTACTTGTTCTCGGATTTCAAGATTTTCAGGTCGTAGCGATTCCACATAATTTTTTATTGTAGATTCATTTATATCAATCGTGTTGTTTGTCATTTAGTTGCGATTTTTTTCAGCTTGCGCATAACGGTTTAGGCTATGCCCAGTGCTAAGATACGAAGCAGAGTGCTTCGGTTTTAGCGCAGTGAGTCCGAAGCTTCGGACAAATCTACGATTTGTGTTTTAATTATCTTCCGAAAACGTCCCGCTCCTGGCGGGAGCGTTTTATGGGTAGGAGTGTTTCGGTTTGTTGTGTTTTTAGCATTGAACTGTGCTAAAAAACAAATATAATGAGGAATTAATTTGCTTCAACACTTGGTTTAACACTTACAAATTTTTCATCGTAAATTAAACCACTTTTTGCTATGGCAAACGCCTGCTTGATTAGCTTGTTTGCTACCGCTATCAATGCTAGTTTTTTACTTTTTCCTTTGGCTACAATACGCTCGTATAATTCGCGACAAGCCTTGTTGTATCTACTAGCAGTAAAACTGCACATAAATAGCAAATTTCGAATTTTACTGTTTCCTTGTTTGCTAATCGAACTGCGTCCTCGAATACTTGATCCAGAGCGTTTTTCGACAGGAGATAGACCCACAAAACAAGTAAATTGTTTAGCGGTGTCAAACTTCTTGAAACTATCACTAAGTACAATCATAAACATGGCGGTACTCTTACCAATTCCTGGTATCGTTTGTAGGCGAGAATACAAATCGCCATCGTGTTTTTGTATCAGCCGTTTCAATTCTTTTTCTAGTAAAAGGATTTCTTTCGTTAAATTTTTTATACTCCTTGATATTGAGCTAATTAATATTTTGCGTGGATTCGCAACCTTGTGTTTCATAGCGTGTAATCTGCTCTTAAACATAGTGCGGCTCTTGATTAGAAGGTCTATATCCTCGCTAATGATACGACATTCTTGCACATAAATAGCTGCGGGTTTATACTGTTCCAATTCATGTTGCTGAGCAAATTTGCAGATCATTTCAGCATCGGCTTTGTCGGTTTTAATACGTCGTAAATTCATCTGTATAAACCGTTTGATCACCAGCGGATTTACAACTGATACGAAACATTTTTTTGAGCTCAGAAAGTTAGCTAGTTGCACTTGATAAACTCCAGTTGCTTCCATGACGGCACAACTATTTTTATCCATTGTTTTAAAAAACTTTTCAAATCCGGGTAAGGAATTTGCATACTGTTTATGCTTTCCATTTGCATCCATTACATCAAAAACATCTTTGGATATATCGATGCCATAATAATTTTTATACTTATTCATAAAACTGTTTTTTGTAAAGAACACTTTACTGTAATCTAACAACCTAAAATCAGGCTCAAAAGGCCTAATGAACTGTTCAGATTTAAAGTAAAAAAGAGAGGGGACTACCAATGCTATCGGGCTTTAATTCCGTGGGTATAAGTTAGCCTTATTCCTCTCTCTTATTCTTTTGATTAATTGTTCTAATTTAATGAATTGTAAACTTAGGTTGGGTATAGCTGATGTTGTGCGTTCGTACTTTTTTTATTTAATGACTTGATCGTTGAACTAGAATAGTCTTTCTGTCAGACAAAAAAGCAACATAATAAAATTTGTCTCCATCTTGTTTAGAGTATTCACTTTCGATCTTCAACTCATTCATTTTAAGTTGTACATTGTCCATTTCAGTACAACCAATACTTCCTCTATTTTTAGTCAATTTGTTTATGGTCAAGTCCGATTGCAAACTTTTATAAAATTCAAATCCGACATTTATTATTGAGACTGAAGTGTAATCTCCAAATTGGTCAGGAAAACTAGCTGTTTTATATTCAAACTTAGAATTTGCTGGTAATTCAATTCCAGTTACTTCCTTAAAGTCCTCTTTGTAAAATTCTGGTGAAGGATAAACTGCTTCGTAAACAAAATATCCGACAATGAAAATTGGAAGGAAAGCTAGAATTCTCCATTTTGAGTTTACTTCTTTCTTTTTTAAGGTTTTGTAAATCCCTAAAGAAAGCAGAACTGGAATGCCAATAATAAATATTATTACGATAATTATAAGTAACAAAAACATGAATTTTTCAATTTATTTATTCAGTGTTAAAGTGATTTGTGTATGACGCACAACGGTTTAGGCTATGCCCAGTGCTAAGATACGAAGCAGAGTGCTTCGGTTTTAGTGCAGTGAGACAAAGCTACGATTTGTGTTTTAATTATTTTCCGAAAACGCAAATCGTAGATTTGGCGTTTTATGTGTAGGGGAGTTTCGGTTTGTTGTGTTTTTAGCATTGGGTATGAGCTGATGTTATGGGCTTTATTCCTTTTCCAATTTGTTTAGGATTTCTACAAAATTATCAGGTGGAATAAATTGCAGTTTATCATTCTCCAATTTGTAAGGCAATTGAGTAAATTTATTATCGAAATACCAAAATATGTTATTGCTTAATGAACCTGGACCTTCTTGGTTCATTCCATAAACTGCGGGTATCATGCCATTAATGGCCTTCACAACTTCTAAGTTTTCTATTGGATAAATTAATGCCGAATGTCTATGAGGCAAGCCAATGATTGAGCCATAAGTCCCTACAAGTTCAGATTTGGTTTCAAGGTCAAACACAATGTTTGGTGTAAAGAAATGGTCAGCATTCCCAAACATAATTGAAAATTCACCAAATTTTTCCTTTGATAAATTTATCGGATATTTTTCTCTAATATTTTTCTTTCCTATTTCATATAATTCATCAACTGATTTATTCCAAGGTTTGATTTGTTCAGGTTTAATACTTAACACACTGTCCGGGAAATCTAAAACAATCATGGCATATATGTCACCTGCAAAATCTCTACCTATCGTTAATTCTTTACCGATGTAGGAAACATATTCATTGTCGTAAAGTCTTACTCCAATGTATTTTTTAACTTTTTCAAAGTTGTCAGCAATTTTATCAAATTCTAGCTCGAACTTATGAGTTCTAATCAATGAGTCAAAATGTTCGCTTATTATTTCTCTGTAGTATTTTGTCTTCTCTTGTTTACATACTTGAGCGACATTTGTAAGCCCTAAATTATCAAAACCGAATTCGTTTTCGACTAGGTTTACAATTCCATCATTTATAGAAAATTCAATTTTTAATTTTTCAAAGTATCTGTTAACTTCTTTGTCAAAAGTTTGATATTCGGAATTAGTAAAGAATGAAGCCCATTCAGGAATGTCGCCATTATTACCTTTCTTCTTAAAAATTGAAAACATATTTAATTTGTAGGATTTGTTTATTCATATTGCCCATAACGGTTTAGGCTATGCCCAGTGCTAAGATACGAAGCAGAGTGCTTCGGTTTTAGTGCTGTGAGACAAATCTATGATTTGTGTTTTAATTATCTTCCGAAAACGCAAATCGTAGATTTGGCGTTTTTCGGGTAGGAATGTTTCGGTTTGTTGGTTTTTTAGCATTGGGTATCAGCTGATGTTAGCGGTAGTTTCTCGTTCATCAAAAAACTTCTGGTTCGCCAAATGCTAGTTTCAAAAGTTTGTCTCTATAGTTCAGTTTATATCCAACGGGCAAAAGATTTTCGTAGTTCAAAGACTTGAATGTCGCTACTCTAATTTTCCAATTTGGGTCAGCTAATAGTTGATGTAATTTTCCAATTATATTCTTCCTATTTTTAATGTTTTCGTTGTCTAGATAATTTGGCAATGTTCTTATAACGGCAAGCTTTATTTCAATAAATTCAGAATTTAATTCTTTAACTTTTCTATCAACTATAGTTTGAAGAAATGGCTTTTCGTCCTTTTCAATATATGCAAACTCAGATAGATAGGTCAAAATTTTGTTCGGTTGCTTTACTACTTTGGCTGTTTCAATTATATCGTCTAAAAGGTCGCAGTAAAATTGCCCCCATTTTTCAGTATCCTTTGCCAAGGCTTCTAAAACAATAGGTAATCGGGATAAATCGTCAAATTGAATTTCTTTAATTTCACTTTTGAAAGACTTCGGGCTTGCATTGGCATATCTTAGAATATCACCCAGAAGACTTTGCTTTTCATTTTCATTGGGATTGTCCCAAAAGGAATTAATTCTTTTGTCAAATTTACTTGTGAAATAATTCATTTCTTAATTACCGCTAACACACAAATATACACTATAATCATAAACATACATTCATATAAGCATTTAGTATAATATGATAAGTTTTATATATCATTACCATCAGCATAGGGTAGTACATTTCAAATATAATTATTTCAATTTTATAAACTATATTCGTTTTTATATACAAAATGTACTATGAATTTTGAGTACGTTTTTTTCAACATCGGTGACCCATCTGGCGCAAGTATCAGAAGCACCACCTAATTGTAGATTGCATCTACACCTTAGTATCAAACACCCAACTATTTACAATCTACTCTGAAAAGCACGAAATCCTCATTTAACCACAGCCCATACTCATTTGATATTATAAATTAAAATAGTAGTAACAAAAATTAAAATAACAATCATAAATAATAAAATATTACTAGTAAATAATAAAAGAATACTATTAAAAAATAGAATTGTATTTACAAATAATAGAATAGTGGGCTTAAATATTAAAACAATACTAATAATAATTAAAATTATATCATTAAATAATAGAATTTTTTTATGAAGAATTAAAATAGTACTGTTAAAAACTAAAATAATGTTGTTTTTAGCCTATTTTCAAGGCAAAAGATAAGCCCATGCTACATTTTCAGCTAAAACAACAAATATTAAAACGCGGCAACCTCAACCCCAGCAAGTGGCTTATAGCCAATGGCATAAACAGTACCAGCGCTACACGCCTGCTCAATGGCAAGCAAAAAAGCCTGAAGCTAAGCCACCTTACGGATATCTGCGTAGGCCTCGGTTGCACGCCCAATGATGTATTATACTGGGACAAATCCCAAAAACGAGTACACCTAGCCCCCGAGCACCCCTTGCTCACCCAGCTAAAAGACCCACCCAATATGGCCGATTGGAAAAAAATAGTAAAAAGCATGAACGCAGACAATGCCGCCAAGCTGCATGATATAGCACAGCAACTTTTGGCAGAGGAAGAAGCGGAGCGGAAAGGGGGGACAGACTAAATTTAAGATTTTTTTTTAATCTCGTTTTTTATAATGTGCTAATTTTTTCGTAACTTCATTTTAACAAAAAAAACTATTCTATGAATACACAAATCGAAAACAAGTTCAGCATGTACCTAGCGGTAAAAGAATTTTTTACCAACAACCTTAGCACCCTAGAAGGCGGCACACCAGGTCCGCTAACAAACAGGGTAAACGTCCACAACACGCTCACGGACGACCTAGCCGCCCTGCTAGGCATTAGTGGCGAAAATACCAGCGGTTACGCCACCCAAAAACAACTAAACCGAGCAAGTATGCAAGAGAAAGTAATCTCAGTGGCCGGTGCGTTACACGCCATTTTTCTCATAGCCGAGGATAACGTAAAGGCGGCAAAGGCATACACTACACCTTCGGGTTTAAACGCCATGCGCGATACCGAAGTATTTGTATATGCACGAAAAATTCATTCCTTAGCAGGCGACAACCAAGACGCCCTTACGGAAATGAAAATAGCCGAAGCCTATGTAAATAGTTTGGGTGCCGATATTACAGCCTACGAAGACAAAATGCAAGAGCCCAAAGACCAGCGCAGTGCGCAAAAAGCAGCCAACCAAGCCATACCCGATAAGGAAGCAGAAATAGATGGAAACCTACGCATAACGGATAGTATCATGCAGGCTTTGCAGCCCACCCAAAAGGCACTGGTGCTACAATATAAAGGCGTGCGCCTAATAGATGATAATGCGGCTAGCACTACACCGCCCGATGTATCGGAGGCCATAGAAGCGGGCACCATTGAGCGAATCTATACAGTGCCTTACCTATCAAGCCGCCGTTTTGAGCTTACCAATACCTCGGCAGATGCATCGCTAAATTGGACCTTGAGCGATAGCGAAACCGAGGCTACCAATCCTTGGAACGAATTAGCTGCGGGTAGCACAAGTAGTTTGCTCTCAGAAAATATTGCACCGAATGGTGAATTTCTGTTAGTACAAAATGAAAACGATACGGATGTCGTAGTGGAGCTTCGGGTAAGCGAGTAAGGATATACGATTGCACTTCTGTAAAACGGTTTGTTTATTCATATTTGTTTTGGTGAAAAATAGAAGTGTATCGTATAGCTCCGTCACACAAGGTGTGGCGGAGTTTTTATTTATATAAAAAAAATTAGATCTAATACCCATTGTCCCCGAAACAAGTTCAGGGCAAGCCATATAGTAGAAAAAACTAAATCTAGTACCCATTGTCCCCGAAACAAGTTTAGGCCAAGTAGGGTAGCAATCGTCTAGTAAGAAAACGTCCCCAACTTTATCAACCCCACCTGCAAAAGCCCAATAATAAAACCAAGCACCGCACCCAAAATCTCAATAAAACGAAATTCCTTTTTCATAATATCGTACAGTATGCTTTCTAGTTTATCGGTGCTAAAGTTGCTTACTTTTTCTACTACTAATTGTTCCACGTCCAAGTCTTTTTGAATATTGTCATTTACCTTTTGTAATATTTCGGGCAGACTTTCTGTAAACTCAAGCATAAGAGTTGCTTTGATTTTTGCCTTGGTGTCCTTGCCTAGCATCATAGCCACCATAGGCATAGCCTCTTTTAGTTTATGGTTCAAAAAGTTGTCCATTTTAAGGCTCACCGTATCGAGCATTAACGCCTGATTGCTTTCTGAGCCAATTTTTTGCTGAATATCTTCTAGCGAAAGAAGTTCATTGGCTACTAAGGCACCTAGTTTTTCAGCAAACGCTTTTTGCCGCTTAGGGAAAATTCCTTGCACTTTTAATCCAAGAATATTCTTTTCTTCCTTGGGGTTGAAAAGCATTTTAATAGCTAAAAAGTTAGTAATCCAACCTATAAAAGCCGACAAGAAGGGTAGGGCATAAATCATGAGTGGCGAAAATAGGATTTAGTTTTTTATTAAGTGATATGTTTAGGTATTAGGAGTTAGGTGTTAGGCATTAGGAGTTGGGCTATTAGGCATTAGGAGTTAGGCATTAGGCATTAGGAGTTCGGCACTCGGACTTAGGAATTAGGCATTAGGAATTAGGCATTAGGAATTAGACATTAGGCATTAGGATTTAGGTATTAGAAGTTAGGCATTAGGTATTAGGAGTTAGAAATTAGGTATTAGGCATTAGGAGTTAGGTGTTAGGCATTAGGAGTTGGGCTATTAGGCATTAGGCATTAGGAGTTCGGCACTCGGACTTAGGAATTAGGCATTAGGAATTAGACATTAGGCATTAGGATTTAGGTATTAGAAGTTAGGCATTAGGTATTAGGAGTTAGAAATTAGGTATTAGGCATTAGGAGTTGGGCATTAGGAGTTAGGCATTAAGCATTAGGCATTAGAGCCAGTCGCAACTTAGTTTGTATTAATCCATACCAACTTGAATTTCACGAAGTTTTCTTTGACTTAGATCCGACACATTAAAATCTACCTCGCCTTTGATGCCGTTCATTTTTCCACGATCGCTAAACTGCCATATTTTCCACTCTCGGTCAATACGAGGTTTGCCATAGCTTTTATAATGAGCAACCCACAAAGGAAATTTTTCGAACTTGGCGTTAAGGTTGCTCCGATAAAAATCTACATAAGTATACAGTATGGGCTGTATGTTATAATATTTTTTTAAAACGCTAGCACAGCTCATAAATTCCTTACGCGCTTTCTTGGGCGAGACGCCATACAATTCTTCAAAATCAATGACGGGTGCAAAATCTCCTCTGGCCAATTTTACTTGCTTGATAAAATACTTTGCCTGCGCCGCACCGTTTTTCCGTGGGTCAAAAAAAAGATAGGCGCCTCGTTGTAAGTTTTGATCTTTGGCTTCGCTCCAATTTCGTTTAAATTGTCTATCTACTAAATAGGTTCCCTGCGTAGCTTTCATAAATACAAAACTAACCCGTATGCCGAGGTCTTTCATTTCGGCTACCTGCTGCCAATTGATTTTATCTTGATGATGCGAAACGTCAATACCTAAGCGTTTATAAGCTGGCGGTATTTTTATGCCGAATCCTGGGTAGGTATAAAACGGAATGCTAAAATAAGTAGAGGCCATTTTTATTAGGCCTACTAACACAATTAGTACGAGTAGTCCTGAGAGAATTCGTTTATAAAATTGATTTTTCAAAAGCAAAGGCAAGATATTTTTATAATGATGGTTCGTAACAATATTTCGCCTAATTTTACGTTAAAGAAACATGCGCATGCGCTTATATATTTTACTTATTTCTTTATTTTTTCTTGGAGCCTTTTCTGCTGAGGCGCAGGTTCGCGGTGGTCAGCGCGCGTTTGAATATTTGCGACTTTCGCAAAGTCCTCACATTACTGCCTTGGGCGGAATGAGCGTGGTGCATACGGCCTCAGATGTAATGATGAGCACCGCAAATCCTGCAATGCTGCGTCCAGAATTTCATACTGATTTGGGTATAAATTATAATTCTTTTTATGCCGGAACCACCGGGCTCAATATGTTTTATGCTCATCATAGTAAAAAGCTAGAAACTACTTTCGGAATCGGAATTCAATATATGAACTATGGCGATTTAACGTTAACCAACGATATAGGACAGGTGTTAGGCGACGGCCGTGCAGTG